>OGZX01000151.1_pt1 | contig 82077 bp, 75 predicted proteins | sample 1576881 | NCBI WGS metagenome assembly OGZX01 (sample SAMEA3541542, study PRJEB24748) | human gut metagenome | biome: human gut; feature: human-associated habitat; material: faeces | place: China | collected 2012 | reverse complement strand
AGTCCAAAAGGAAAGTCGAAGTGAGTCAGATTGGACGTTAGAACTGTGGGAAGCATGTCGTATTGGAAGTTCTCCTTTTTTAATCATCCAGTATCTGAGGTGCAATCAGAACACCAAATGATTAAAAATTCATATGTGTACATAAGTTATTATATCACGAACAGCCTCGAAATACAATAAATTTCAGTGAATCAAAGCCCTTTTTGTCATATTTAGTTAATGCTTCATTACGGCAACGAAAAAAATGGAGATAAAAATTCAGAAGATCTCAGCGCCACCGCATGACATAATACTCATTATGTCATGAATAGAGGCGAACGGATGATGCAGGATACCATGGTTGGGAAAAAGTTTGGGAATCTGGTGGTTCAGAAGCTGGCTTATCGGGGAAAAGATTCAAAGAAATACTGGGAATGCCAGTGTGGCTGCGGCAGAGTCTGTCTTGTTCAGGAATCCCATCTGAAAAACGGTCATACGAAGAGTTGTGGATGCCTACGGAAAAAAAGGATGACGAACCGCTGGCTGGATCTTACCGGGCAGAGGTACGGGAGACTTGTGGTCCTGCGGCTGGCGAATCAGGATGAGATTTCAGCCTATGGTACTGGCAAGGAAGGAGAACTTGGAAAAAACGCAGAAGAAAATGCCGGGGGGGTGGGCAGACTGCAGGATCTGTGGCTTTGCAGGTGTGACTGCGGAAATGTATGTGTCTGTCAGAAGGAAAATCTCAGGGACGGAAAGACAAAGAGCTGCGGCTGTTTCCGCAATGAAACCCGACAGAAAAATATGCGCAAGGCAATTCACTTTGTGGATGGAACCTGCGTGGAGCGCATCGCGTGCCGAAAGACTTGCGTCAACAACACCAGCGGTCACCGTGGCGTATACCGGAGATCCAACGGAACTTGGCGAGCCAGCATCGGATTTCAGGGAAAAGTCTACAATCTTGGGACCTTCACTGCGTTTTATGAGGCGGTGCAGGCGAGGGTGAGGGCGGAGAAAGAGTTGTATGATCCGTTTATCAGAAGCTTTCAGGCACAGAAAAAGAAGACTTCAGGCAATGAAATTCCCTCATGCGCCGTAGGAACAGAAAAGCAGATGGAAGATGTTCTTGCAGAATGATTCACCAAAAGGTATGTATACAGGCAATTGATCAATGTGTGGATAGGATATAAAGGTATCAATCAGAAAAAAGGCATAGTATGAAGAAGATGAAGTTGATCAAATCAAGGAAGATGCTGACAGTGCTGCTCACCGCAACGGCGGCGATGGCTGTGACTCCGATGGTAGGGTATGCGGATGTGAACGTGGCTGTGCAGGCAGATGAGACAGGAACGACACTTAGCGGTAACTGCGGTGCGGGGGAAAATGGAACTGTTTCTGAAAATGTGCAATGGAATCTGGAAAAGAATGGAACAGATAAATCTGGAAAAGATACGTATAAATTAACGATCTCTGGAAATGGGGATATGATTAACTACAATCCTTCAACAGATATGGAATCTTTAGCCGCAACAGGAACTTATCCGTGGTATAACTTAAAAGATCAGATTACGGAAATTGAAGTCGAGGATGGAGTTACAGGAATTGGTTCTAAAGCATTTATTGCTTATCTGAATGTTAAGAAAGTTACAATAGGAAAGGATGTAAAGAACCTCGGTATTGGTTCTGTGACTCAGCTGGCGGCCTGTGATACATTTGTGGTTTCTAAGGAAAATCTGTACTTTACAGTAGGAGATGATGGTGCTTTATATACTTCAGATATGAAAAAGCTGTGTGCGGTTCCATGTGCTTCAACAGCAAGAGCATATAAACTGCCGGATTCTGTTGAGATGATTGGATATGGAGCTTTTTCGAGATGTGCAAATTTAACCACAATTACGATTTCTGATAATAGCCAATTAAAGCAGATCGGATACGGCGCTTTTGCGTTTACGAAGAGTCTGGAGAATTTTAAGACGATTCCAAATGGAATTGAGACAGGTAAGGATCTGTTTGCAGGTAGTGGATTGAAATATGCGTACTGTGCTGATGAAGAAACAAAACAGGATTTAATTAAAGAACAGGTAGCAGGATCTGCGGATGTACTGTTTATTACAGAAGAGGACAATATTATTGATTATACGGATGAGGCAGGATATAAATATCTGCTGAATTATCCGGCTAAAGGTGAGGCAAAGATTTTGTCAGCTCCAATAGATTCAATTATGGAAGCTGATCTTTCAGAAGGAATTATCTATGAAGGCGAGACATATAAAGTCACCGTTGTAGCTGAAGGGGCATTTGCAAAGACAATTGATTATGATGATGTGGTAAACAAGAACATCTATAACATGAATCTAAAAAGAGTTGTTTTTCCAGAAACTGATTCATTGGAACTTGGAGATAAGTCACTCTATGGTTGTAGAAATCTGAAAACAATTGTAATAAAAGCTAAAAATCTTCAGGTTGGATATGCGGCATTTACGACATATGCAAATCTGTCAAATTCATCTACAACCCTGGATATTTCCAATGTGGAAAATATTGATGCAGGAACTGAAAGGTGGATTGGAATTGGAGAAATCATTGTAAAAAATGAGGAGATGTTGAATGCTGTTGAGATAAATGCTGTAAGTGGAACGATTGCTAAGACAGTGGATGATGATATTCATCAATGGATAAAAGAAAGTAGCGGTTGGAGAAAATACATTCCGTCAGATGAGGTGATGGACGAAAACGGAATTACCTGGGAGTATCAGGATGATGGAACAGGTGAAGGTATTTCACTGATTGCATATCATAATAGGGAATGCTATTCAGATATTGTTGTGCCGAGTTGCCTGGAGATCGATGGAGAGAAAATAACTGTTACCAAACTGGGAAGCGGCTTGTTTGGTTCCGACCAGGCTTGGGGGATTCATGATAGGGAAAATCCTTATATTAAAAGTGTGATCGTTCCAGATACAGTGACATATGTAGATTCAGACGTATTTAGACGAGCAGACAATTTAAAAACAATTGTGTTCCGTGCATCCAAGCTTACGATAAACAGTAGCAGAACATTTGCAAGTTCTAAGAGCCTGACACAGGTAGATTTCTCATCTGTGAAGGATTTATCAGTTGAGGGTACAGCGAAGACTATGTTCAGCGGCAATTCGCCTGTTGTATATGTATCGTCAGAAAAAGAAAAAAATATAATTAAAAATCATAGTGATGCGAGTGCGCGTATCAGCTATGCAATCACAGGCGGTGGAATTCTCCCGGCAGGAACAGAGCTGAAAGATAAGATCTTGGCCTCTCCGATCAAGAGTGGAAAGAAATTTGCGCATTGGTATAAAGCCGGTAATAAAAATACTACTGTTACAGAAGCCGAGAATGGTAATACTTATTACGCAGAATGGGCTGGAACAAATTACTCTATAGAGACCGATGCAAAACTTGGCAAAGTCACATATGGTTATGACGACAGTGAGGCTGAGGAAGCATCCGTTACATTACTGGCATCTGGAAGTGATGCTGAGAAGATCACGAAAGCAACAAACAGCAATGCAGAATATTTCGATGTAGAAGTTAAGGACAACAGCATTACCATCACGCCGGTAACAGATCTTGATGCTGGAGAATATCATGGAACGGTTTATGTCACAATGGGGGATAATTCTGTATTCTACGTAGAGGTCACTCTGACGGTGAAACAGGCAGAGCCGGAGTATGAGCTCCCGATAGGATTAAAGGCAATTCAGGGACAGACACTGGCAGATGTGGAAGGTCTGCCGGAACAGTTCCAGTGGGTGAAACCGGAAACAGAGCTGAAAAAGTATGGTCTTCAGAAATTTAAAGCTGTTTATACACCGACAGATACGAAAAATTATCTGACTGTGAAGTGCGAGATCGATGTAGATGTTATGCCGCAGGCGCTCATCATGAATCATGTTCCAACAATAAATGCTAAGGATCTTAAGTTGATAGTTGGAGATACTTTTAATCCGTTAAAGGGAGTAACTGCAAACGATGAAGAGGATGGAGATATCACTGAAAACATCGAAGTATTCTCCAATACAGTCGATACTACAAAATCAGGGACTTATCAGGTAATCTATAAAGCCACAGATAATGAGGGTGCAACTGGATATAAGATTATCACCGTTACTGTATATCCGAAGATGGAGGCATTAAATGCTGTTCCGACTATCACCGCAGAGAATGTAACACTGACCGTTGGAGATACATTTGACGCGAAGAAGAATGTAACTGCATCAGACGCGGAAGACGGTGATCTGACGGCGAAGATCGAGATTACAGCAAATGATGTCGACACCACAAAGGCTGGCACTTACCATGTAATGTATAAGATAACCGACAGCAAGGGAGCTTCCGCAACGAAGACGATCACTGTAACAGTAAAAGCAAAGGCTAACGCTAACAGTTCCAGCAGCTCTTCCGACAGCGATGATAGTGACGAACCGGCATCCAGTACAACGAAGAAGATAAACCTGGTATCAGCCTCCACATTGGAAGGATTCTGGAAGCGGAATGAAAAAGGCTGGTGGTTTGAGGCGAAGGACGGAAGCTATCCGAAGTCTTCCTGGAAACTGATCAGCTGGAATGGAAAACAGCAGTGGTATCACTTCGATGAGAACGGCTACATGCAGACCGGTTGGATCAAAGACAATGGAATTTGGTATTACCTGCATAATCAGGCTGACGGAAGTCAGGGACATATGTACACTGGCTGGCATCTGATCGACGGAAAGTGGTACTACTTCAGCGAAGGCATGAAGCAGCCGCAGGGCGCAATGTTTGCAAACACGATTACACCAGATGGATATGAAGTTGGTCCGGACGGGGCATGGACTGGTAAATAAAAATGCAGAATTCATTGAATGGTTTTGCTGAGATGAATTCATAAAAAGCAGATGTAGAGGACAGAACCTGGTATTCTCTGAAAAGGGGATATCTGGTTCTGTTTCTCTATATGGAGAACGCGTAGGAAAAGTTGAACGTGGTCCGGCAACAGGGGCTGTGTTCGATTGGGGGACTTTTTTGAAATTCGAATAAAAAACAGATAAATAGCTGTGTACTTCACCGAATAAAACAGTTATACAAAGAAACATGACCGTGCTATGATAGATTTAAGAAACATGCAGGGGCAGTGAGAAGACTTCTATAAAGTTGCTGCAAAAATTTATTTACATCAGAAAGAGGCGGGAGGCATATACATGAATTTACTCGATCTATTCAGTCTTCAGGGAACCTTGTTTGCATTGATGATTGTCGGAGCAATCTTAAAGAAAAAGGAGATCATCGATGCCAATGGAAAGAAATGTCTGACGGATTTATGCATCAACGTGGTGATCCCATGTAATATCTTTAAGTCGTGCCTGATTGAATTCAACATGGAAATATTCCGGTCCTGTGCGCTGCTTTTACTGGCGGCGGTGATCATGCAGGCGGTCTGTCTGACTTTAAATAAGTTTATCTTTAACCGGTATGTGCCGCGGAGAAGGAAAGTCCTCCAGTACTGCACGATCGTTCCAATGAGTGGATTTCTCGGAAATCCGATCGCAGAGGCGATCTATAATGAGATCGGAGTTTTGTATACTTCAATTTTCCTGATCCCTATGCGGATCATCATGTGGTCGGTGGGGACAACTTATTTTGTGGCGGATGAGAAGGTGGATAAGAAGAAAGTCGCGAAGAACGTGCTGACACATCCATGTCTGGTCGCAATTTATCTGGGCTTGATCTGCATGGTGACTCAGGTGAAGCTTCCAGCTGTCATCACGGCGACAGTGAAGTATCTTGGGAATTGTAACAGCGCCCTCACGATGCTGATCGTGGGAACGATTTTGGCGGATGTAAAAATTACAACGATCTTTAATAAAGATACAGCCATGTTTTCTGTATTCCGTCTGATCATTCTCCCGGCAGCAGCACTGGTCGTTGGACTTGGACTTGGACTTGATGCCACATCACTGGGAATCAGCGTTCTGATGACCGGCATGCCTGCCGGAGCTACGGCGGCGATTTTTGCGGCAAGATATGACAGTGACGCCTTGTTTGCAACGAGATGCGTGGTTATGACGACGCTAATGTCCATGCTGACCCTGCCAGTCTGGTGTTATCTGGCAGGGTGAGAGGCCGCCCCCCGGGCAGGTCGATCGTGTTCAGTTAGGAGAAGCGCTAGAAATTTTTGCTCATATGAAAAACAGCACACCGCATGCGATAGAGAACGGAAAGCTAGGTAGTTGTGCCGGTTCTGGTGAGTGCAGCGTTCGCGGCATCCATAAAGTTCCGGATTGCCTTCCACTGGTAAGGCTGTTCCAGAGAACCGAAGCGGATCTTATATTTTGCGGATTGTCCGAGATGGATGATCCGCATTTTTTTGCGCTGCTCAGGGGAGAGAGAGCTCATGGCAAGGTTCAGTGGGGAGATGCAGGCGCCTTTTCCGGCGGCGCAGAGCTCCAGAAGCATTCCCATATTGTCGGACTGGGTCTTTACGATCGGTTTGAAATTGCCCATGGTGATGAAGTGTCTTCCGAGCTGACCGGCGATGTCTGTGGCGTAGTTTAGAAGGAATGGGCAGTGTTCGAAGATCGAGAAGTCTTCCGGGCTTCTTAACATTAACGGTTCTGGCTGTGAATCTGTCAGTGCAGGGAGATCCTGGACAGAAAAGGAGACAGTGCCAGCGGTGCCATGAGTGAAATCAGAGCCGGAGCAGCAGATAGTCTTTGGAAGATGTAAAAATAGGGCATCTGCTGGGGCGGCATCGGAAATGATCTCATGAAACAGAGAATCAGCAAGCAGAAGGACGACCTCCTCCTCATAGAAATCGCTCAGAGTGATCCCTGGCAGAAAATCCGGGAACTTCGCGATGGCGAGATCGATCTTATGTTCCATCAGGTCTTTTTGTAGTCCAGTGTTCGCATTTTCGATGACCTGGATCTCCATATGCGGGTAGCGGCGCTGGTATTCCGTGATGATCGCGGGCATGATCGCATGGCAGCGGGTAAAGGAGATGCCGATCCGCAGGATGCCCTGCTCATTTTTAGTCAGGTCGGCAAATTCGTGCTGCATTGCCCGGTATTTTTTCTGGAAGTCTGCGGCGTACTGCCAAAAGATCTCTCCGGCATAGGTGAGCTCCAGGGGAACATGGCGGACGAAGAGTTTGCAGTCCAGCTCCTGTTCCAGATTGGCGATGTGGGTGCTCAGGGTCTGCTGGGTGATGTGGAGAGCATCGGCGGCTTTTGTGAAGCTGCGCTTCTCGGCGGTCATGAGAAAGTAGTCCATGGAAAGAAAGTTCATATAAAACCTCCGGAATATAAAAAAGAAAGGTAACTGTTCAGTAGGTCTGCGCACTTGCTGCGCTGACCGTAAGAAAACCTAGGCTAAAAGGCAAAAATCCATCGGCGTAGCCGATTTGGAATGGATTTTTGCATGTAACTGTGAAGGTACTGAACAGTTACAAAGAAAGTTTAATTGTAAGTGTCGTGCAGAGTCTCGTATCAGCTGTGCTGACCATAAAGGATATGGGACAGCCAGAATGAGCTGGGAAAATCGTGTAAAAGAATGAAAGCTGTAACTTATATACAGTTTTTTAGCTGTATTATATATCGGGAAATACAGTTAGACAAGTGGAAAATCCAGGAGTATACTAGAATCATAAAGGTGGATCAGGATATCTGAACAGGGAACGGCTGGCTGAGGGAATGGGTCACGAAAGAAAACAGGGAAGAGGTAAACATTATGAAGGTACACACCAGTGAGACGGCCGTTCTGGTCGTGTTCGCGGTGACGCTGATCGGGTGCATCCTTGCGGGAATCCCGATTCTGGCAGCGTTGGCACTTGGATATCTGATCTTTTTCGCGTACACTTTGAGCCGCGGTTATACGGTCAGAGATATTCTCGGGATGTCCTGGAAGGGAATCAAGACGGCGAAAAATATTTTAATTACGTTTTTACTCATCGGGATGCTGACGGCGCTCTGGCGGGCGGCGGGAACGATCCCGGCGATCGTCTCCTACTGCGCAGGGCTTATGAATCCGTCGGTAATGATTTTGATGGCATTTCTTTTAAATGCTCTGGTTTCTGTCCTGACTGGAACGGCATTTGGTACAGCGGCGACCATGGGTGTGATCTGTATGACGATGGCAAAGGCAATGGGGTGCAACGAGATCATTGCAGGCGGCGCGATCCTCTCCGGCGTGTTCTTCGGGGACCGGTGTTCGCCGGTATCCACCAGCGCGCTGCTGGTCTCGGAGCTGACCCACACAAATATTTTTGACAATATTCGCCTTATGGTGAAGACTGCGTTTATTCCGACGCTTTTGACCTGCGGATTTTACGGGATCTGCGGGATTTTGTTTCCGGCAGTGGGTAGCGGCAGCATGACCCTTGCAGACAGCTTTGCCGGTGTATTCCGTCTGGGCCTGGTTCCGATCCTCCCGGCGATCGTCATCATGGTCTTGTCCCTGTTTCGGGTACAGGTCCGCAAGGCAATGCTCGCGAGTATTGTCACTGCGATCGGGGTATGCCTGTTCTGGCAGCATACGGATCCGTCCGGTCTGTTCGCGCTTCTCGTAAACGGTTATCATGCTCCGGATCCGTCACTTTCTGCTATGATTGATGGCGGCGGGATCATGTCCATGGTCCGGGTAGCGTTGATCATTACGATCTCTTCCTCGTATTCGGGAATTTTTGAGGCAACAGGTCTTTTAAACGGATTAAAATCAAAGATGGGGACACTTAGCGGAAGATTTTCTGTTTTTGGGACGATTCTTGGAACTGCGGCAGCAGCCGGTATGGTGGCCTGCAATCAGACACTGGCGACGATGCTGGTAGATCAGATCTGCAAGGAACTGGAGCCGGACGCTCAGAAATTTGCGATCGATATGGAAAATTCTGTGATCGTAGTCGCACCGTTAGTTCCATGGTCGATTGCCGGTGCGGTTCCGCTGGCATCCGTGTCAGCACCACTTACATCGATCGTAGCAGCAGTCTTTTTGTATCTGCTTCCGCTGTGGTATTTTGGTGTGAGACTTAGAAAGAAATAAAAGAAATAAAAGAAATAAAACACCCCCCCTCACCTTGAAAGTGCGCTGCATTTTCGTGGTGAAGGGGGGTGTTTAACGGAGGATTCCGATGGAATTCCTCGTTTAGTGAAAAGATATATTCGTTTCTATTGATCAGGAACGATTATTTTGCAGCCTTTACAGATACAACAGTTCCGGAGAAAGCATCAACGGCGCTGACGGTGCCTGTGTAGGTTACGGTGACCTTATCGCCATCTTTGACTTCTGCGAGTCCTTCCGGCTTTTTGTCGTTATCGAAGGTAAATGCGTAGTCATTTCCGTCTGAGGTGATCGTGAACATAAAGTCCTTGATATCGCTGATCGTTCCGGTCATCGTGGATTCTTTTTCTTCATCGGCCTTTTCGGTTGTTTCTTTTGCGTCAGCCGTTTCTTTTTTGTCAGCCGTTTCTTTTGCGTCAGCCGTTTCCTTTACGTTAGCCGTTTCTTTTACTTCAGCTGTCTCCTTTGCAGCGGCAGTTTCAGCAGCTGTTGTCTGTGCAGCTGTGGTTGCGGTGGTTGTGCTCTGGGAAGAGCATGCGGTTGCTAATGCGAGAACGCCTGCTAAAGCAGCAGTCAATAATAAGTTCTTTTTCATAATCAAAGCTTCCTTCCTGTATTTGAAATTGTAGTTGCAAGGAAAGAGAATTTGGAAACAGATGTTTCAGATCTCTTTCTTACGTCTACTATTGAACCATAAAGTTGTGTCTAAAGTGTCAATAAAACATGAAATTTAAAGGACAAATCTGAAAGATTTTCTTCAAGCAAGAAAGAAAAACGTAAGAGGTTTAAGAAAAATGTTTCGTCAAAGATACTTTGCGTAAGATGCATGTTGGATATGAAAAATTAGAGAGGTTTGTGTGAGCCGATAGAGCTTTATTCGAAGAAAACACATTCGAAACAGAGGCACCGCAAGGAAAATTTACATAACCATGGCAAAGATATCAGATAGAAAGATTTGAAAGGATTTGTATTTGGATTTTTGAAAATTGCAGTCGTTAGGGAAATTGTGTAATGGTCACGGTATCTGCACTCCACCAAGGGGAGCGGAAATACCGTGACTTTTTGAAATTCGCATAATATGGTTGGTGAATAACAGTTACCGCTCCGGCGTGGTTTTCCAGATTCTACCCAGTGTGCGAGTATAGGAATTGGAGAGATGGTGCTGCATTGCCAGAGCTGCTTTTTCAGGCTGATTTTTGAAGATTGCTTCACCGATAGCCAAATGTTCTTTATATACGAGCTTTCCATCAATGGAATTGTTGTAGACAGATTTGACTTCAAAACGCAGATAATGATCCAGGATCAGACTGGTCTGTCGGGAAAACCATCCATTATGGGAAGCATCCGCAACAAGACGATGAAACTGATGATCAATCCGGTAAAGAAGACGACTGTCAAGCGAGGAGAGATTCTGCTTTAATTCGGACAGGCAATCCATGATTGCCAGCTTTTCCTTGTCGGTACCTCGCTCGGCAGCAAGTTTTGCGTTGTGAGATTCCAGAAAAATTCGTGCCTCCAGAATATCTCCGGCATCCTGTTCTGTTACGGGGACAACTTTTACTCCCTTTCCGCGGGCGAAACTGACATAACCTTCCTTTTGAAGCTCAAGAAGAGCCTCACGGACAGGTGTTCTGCTGATACCGAGTTCGGTGCAGATCGCCTCCTGAGAATAGATCGCATCAACGCGGAAACGGTTGTAGAGAATTGCATTTTTGATCAGATCATATGCCTGATTTTTATATGTCTCAGTATGTATTTTTCGAGTCCCAAGAAGACTCTGCTGATTGTCATCCATAAAAACCTCCATTTGAATTTGGTATAGGAACGAAAATGTAATATAAATCAGTTCATTGTCGATGGTGATGTTAGTCGAAACAGGAAACCATGAAATGAAACAAAATGTTTTGGAAAAGCATTACAAAAAGTTCTGTATTTTAATCGAGACAGTAATTTTTTTCAATAATATCGTATATTTCTTTTAGTATATAAGGAATTTGGCTGAAAATCAACCGCTTTGCCGTGAACTCTTGACAATTACCTATAAAGTTTGTATGATGAGAACAAGAGATATGTAATGTGTAATATATTTCTGATAAGGAGGCAGAACAGTTTAACACGATCATATCAGTACGGTGTAACATAAAGAAAGCAAAATGTCTGCGTGGCAGTCAACAGATCTTCGGCAGAAAATCAGGGAGCACCAGATAAGAGTTTGAAAAGCGGAAGATCAGCAATTTTAGCAGGAGGGATATGTATGTTAGTAGCGGTATGGATCATTACATTCTGTCTTATCATCGGCATAGGTGTTTATGCAGGAACCAAAATTAAGTCTGCAAACCAGTGGTCCGGCGGGGATAAAACAATGGGTGCATTATCACTGGGGTGTGTATTTGCAGCATGGCAGATCGGAGGCATGGCAGTTGTAGGAGCAGCCCAGAATGGATATAATCTGGGAATATCAGGTGCATGGTATTCGATTGCAGGTTCTTTTTATTTCATCGCGCTTGCGGTATTTGCAAAGATCATTCGCGAAAGGATGCCAGGAGAATCGGTTCCGGTCTATCTTCAGACAAAATATGATGTAAGAACGACAAGACTTTATTCATATGCGTGGATCGTGTACGGATTTTTGTATATTCCGATCCAGCTGAAGACTGTATCCAGTATCATTCAGATCGTGCTTCCTGGATTAAATCTTATGGTGGCAATGTTTATTGGTGTCACGATTGCAGTTATTTATACAAGCTTTTCCGGTATGAAAGGTGCATCTGCTGTCGGGCGTGTTGTATGTATTGGTATCTATGTTCTCTTGATCTGTTTTGTATTCACAACACTTCCGAAATTTGGAGGATTCAGTGGTCTTTTAGGCGAGCTTCCTGAGAAGTATGATTCCATGGGAAATATGCCGACACAGCGTATTGTTGCATGGATCGTAGGTGGCTGCATCAGTACGGCGGTTATGCAGGCTGTTCTTCAGCCGCTTCTTTCTGCAAAGAGCCCGGAGGCAGCAAGAGTTGGCTCTATCCTTGGTTATGTAATTGCCGCTCCGATTTGTTTCTTTACTGCAATCTGTGGTATGCTTTCCAAGGCAAGTGGTGCCGATCTCGGTGATGGATCCACTGCATTCGCATATGCTATCAAAACCTTCAGCAGTCCAGTATTTGCAGGTATTATTTTTGCATTTGCAACTATGATCATTGCAGCGACAATGGCAACTATGATGTTGGCAACGGGAACCATTATTACAAACGTATATAAAACAGAAATCAATCCGGACGTCGATGATGCGAAAGTTCTGAAGCTTTCAAAAACGATTACGTTTGTATTCGCATATCTGACATTGATCCCGGCATTTCTGATTCCAAGCAAGTCCTTAACAAACCTGTTCCTGACATTACAGCACGTTGCGGCAGCACCGGTGAGCTTCTCGATCCTGGCAGGATTACTTTGGAAAAAGACAACAAAACAAGGTGCATTCTGGAGCATGTTGACAGGAATGATCACAGGTGTGGCATGGATGCTTCTGGGACTTACTGATATTGTTGAAGCAGTATATCCGGTTGTAGTTGTTACTTACGGTGTAGGAATTATTGTTTCGCTCATGACTTATAAGGAAAAAAATTAATTTAGAAAGTGTGAGAATATGGCACAGAATATGAAAAATATGAAAAAACAGATTTATATGTGGCCATCCTATTGGGAGAAACCGGTAGCGCATGGAAGCATGGGAGCGGTCAGCTGTAATAATATATATGCAACGAGAGCAGGACTTGAAATTTTAAATAAAGGCGGAAACGCGTTTGATGCGGCAGTAGCGGTGTCACTGACGTTATCTGTGGTAGAACCCCATCATTCTGGTATTGGCGGCGGATGCTTTTCCTTACTTTACGACGCAAAGACAGGAAAGACCGAGGGCATCGACGGGCGTGGAATCGCTCCGGCGGCGGCGACGGCAGACCTATTTATCAAAGATGGGGAAGTACAGGATGAGTGGAAGGACCTGGGCGGACAGTCCGTGGCACTTCCGGGACTTTTAAAGACTATGGATATCGTATTGAAGAAATATGGAACTATGACTTTAAAAGATGTGGCAGCTCCGGCAATTCGTTGTGCTCGTAATGGATTTGGAACAAGCTATACAGGTGCTCTGACGATGTATGACAATTCGGTTGAGCGTAAAATGCGCCTTTCAGAAGCATTTCGAAAACTGTATCTGAAGGAAGATGGGAGTTTCTATCGATTCGGTGAGATCCAGAAGAACCAGGAGATTGCTGATCTTCTGGAGAATATTGCGGAACAGGGAGTTGATTATTTCTATAAAGGAAAAGTTGCAAAACAGATTGTAGATCTGATTAATGATCGTGGTGGTTGTTTTGATGTTTCTGACATGGAGAGTTATGAACCAAAATTCCGCGAACCAGTGAAAACAACATATCGGGGATATGAGGTTGTCGCATTTGCACCGCCGAGCGGAGGCTGTGCACTGGTTGAAATGCTGAACATTTTGGAAAACTATGATGTTCGTTCCATGGGACATAATACAGCAGCCAGTATCCATGCATTGACAGAGTCTATGAAACTGGGATTTGCTGACAGAAGTGTAGCACTTGGTGATCCGGATTTTGTGAATGTCGATGTAGAACGTTTGACAAGCAAGAAATTTGCTCATGAGCGTTTTACATTGGCGGGAGAAAAGGCGGGAGAGTTTGCATCGGCCGATGGAATCGAAGCAAAACAGTATCCTGGAAATACATCCCATTTCGTGGTAATGGATAAAGACGGAAAAGCTTTTTCGCAGACACAGACGATTCGAGACTGGTTTGGATGTGGAATTGTTGTCGATGGCCTTGGATTTGTACTGAATAACGCAATGTCCGATTTCTCGGCGGCAGTAGGAGCAATGACAAGTCAGGGACTTGCATATGGAAGTGCCAATGCGATTCAGGGTGGAAAAACGCCGCTTTCCAGTATGTCTCCGAGTATGGTATTTAAAGATGGTAAACCATTCCTTGCAATCGGGGCAGCAGGTGGACCGAGAATTATTACGGGAACTCTTCAGGGAATCGTGAATGCAATTGATTTCGACATGACTCCGGAGCAACTGGTGAATGCTCCATATATCAATTGCCTTACGAGGGCCCAGGGACTTGAAGTGGAGTATGGAATTTCCGGAGATACAAGAAAAATACTGGAAGAGATGGGGCATAAGATTGTTCCTGTTCCGGTGGATCAGGCGATGAGTACGATGCTAAACAGCGTAATGTGCATTGATGGTGAATTCTATGCGGCAGGTACGAAACGAGTAGATGGCTGTGGCGGTGCGCTTTTACCTGGAGGCCATATTGTACTGGAGGGAGTAAGCCAGGAAGAATTATAAAAAAGATGCGAAGTAATTGACAGAACGCACAGATAGGAGCGGCATGTATCGCGCATCCATAGAAAGAAGACCGGGAGCAGGAAAAATGTTCCCGGCCTTTTTGTAGAAACTTCTGGTAAACAGATATTAACAGCCCCGGCGGGAAATCCCTGCCGGGGCTGTCTGCCTAAGTTCTTATGAGAGAACTGGATTAGTTCTGGTTCTGATTTTTCTCGATCTCTGCCTTCTTCATCGCGCGAACCTTTGTGGAAAGGCCATAGAGGTTGATGAAGCCGGAAGCGTCGTGGTGATCGTAGAGGTCGCCGGTTGTGAAGGATGCGATGCTCTCGTTGTATAAGGAGTACGGGGAGGTTGTGCCCTGTTTGATGATGTTGCCCTTGTAGAGTTTCATCTTGCACTCACCGGTTACGTATTCCTGTGTGGACTCAACGAATGCCTGTAATGCCTCGCGTAACGGGCTGAACCATTTTGCGGAGTAGACAACATCTGCGAATTCGTTGTCGATGTTCTTCTTGAATTTTAATGTCTCCTTGTCCAGGATCAGCTCCTCTAACTGCTTGTGAGCTTCGAGAAGGATGGTTCCGCCAGGAGTCTCATACACACCACGGGACTTCATGCCGACCATACGGTTCTCAACGATATCTGTGATACCGATACCGTTCTTGCCGCCGAGCTCGTTTAACTTTGTGAGGATCTCGGAGAATTTCATCTTCTCGCCGTTTAATGCGACCGGAACACCTTTTTCAAATGTGATGGAGATCTCTGTATCTTTATCAGGAGCTTTCTCCGGTGTTACGCCGAGTACGAGCATGTGGTCGTAGTTCGGAGCCAGGGACGGATCCTCGAGCTCAAGACCTTCATGGCTGATGTGCCAGATATTGCGGTCACGGCTGTAGCTGTCGTTTTTCTTGAACGGAAGCTCGATGTTGTGTTTTGCACAGTATTCCAGCTCATCTTCACGGGATTTGATATCCCAGATTCTCCACGGAGCGATGATCTTCATATCCGGAGCGAGGGCTTTGATACCGAGCTCGAAACGAACCTGGTCGTTTCCTTTACCGGTAGCACCGTGACAGATCGCAACAGCGCCTTCTTTTTTTGCAATATCAACGAGGATCTTTGCGATCAGCGGGCGGGCCATTGCAGTACCGAGAAGGTATTTGTTCTCGTATGTTGCATTTGCCTTTACGCACGGAGCGATATAATTGTCGCAGAATTCATCAACAACGTGTTCGATATATAATTTGGAAGCGCCGCAGTATTTTGCTCTTTCTTCCAGACCGTCAAGCTCGTTTCCCTGTCCAACGTCGATGCAGACGCAGATAACGTCGTAATTGTAAGTTTCCTTTAACCACGGGATCAGTACGGTGGTATCAAGACCGCCGGAATATGCTAAAACAACTTTCTCTTTCATAATCAAGTCCTCCGATTTATTTCAGACGTTTTATTTTCGTTGTGCTTCATAAATATACAACTGAATATACGGAATGTCAAGCATAAAATGTATTTTTATAAAGAAATTTTGCATATTATGCATATCAAGTGTATAAATGCAGGCGACAGAGAAGCAGGATGACGAGGTTTGACGATATGAAATATAAAATGTCAGGAAAAGGCGATTGTAATGGAAGAATATTGCAGATGGCTGATATCAGATTCAGCAGGCAGAGACCGGTCACAATGATGATCCGGAGACGGATTTATGCACAAAAGTGCCTGAATCATCCTATAAAAACGATAGGAAAAAGTGTTCCAGGATTGACAAGAATCAAGAAATCATGGATAATAATCCGAAGAACGCTGTTGGGCGCGTGCAGGAATTTTCTGAACAGAAGATTCCGTAAACGGTTCCGCACAATGCAGCAACGGCCGCAGCATTTGCCGGTTTAGAACGCAAAGCAAAACTGCGGAGAGAAAATCTGGAAGGAAATATTTCATGGGACAGTGGAATGAATACCTGGAAGTTCTGGCATCCAAGGCACCGACTCCGGGAGGCGGAAGCGCAGCGGCGGTTTACGGCGCTGTCGGAACAGCCCTCGGCGAGATGGTGGGAAACTTGACGACAGGGAAAAAGAAATTTGCAATATATGAGGAAGAGATCCAGAAGATCCTTGTACGATTACAGGAAGCGAGAATGGATTTCATCCGTCTCGAGAAGGCGGACGAGCAGGCGTTTGAGCCGCTTTCGGAGGTTTACCGCATGAAGGCGGAGACGGACGAGGAGAAAAAAGCAAAGGAAGAGCGGATGGAAGAGTGCCTGAAAGCTGCTGCGCAGGTTCCTATGGAAGTCATGGAGCGGGCGGTCAGCGTGATGGATGATATCGAGTTCCTGGCATTGAACGGCAGCCGGCTTGCGGTCAGCGATGCCGGAGTCGGGATCCAGGGAATCCGTTCGGCGCTTCTCGGCGCGGTTATGAGCGTGTATATCAATACGAAGATGATGAAGGACCGGGAGTATGCCGAAGCAGTGAACCAGCAGGCGGAACTTCTCATAAAGAAGGGAACGGAACAGGCAGACCGGATCTATGAGATTGTGTTAAAGGCGGTAAGAGGATGATTACATTAAAGGGAGCAGAGGTTTCTGCAAAGATCAAGGAACAGGTTCTTTCCATGAACCAGGAATTAAACGGATATGTGCCGACAGCGGCCATCGTCCGGATCGGGGAGCGCCCGGATGACCTCTCCTACGAGAGAAATGTCATGAAACGCATTGCGGCATATGGAATGGAAGCGAAGTCTTTTGCATATCCGGCGGATATCAGCGAGGAAGAGTTCTTTGCGGAATTCCAGAAGATCAATGATGATGAGACGATCGACGGGATCCTGTTATTCCGTCCGCTTCCGAAGCACATCAATGAAAAGCGCGCCGAGGCGATGATCCGTCCGGAAAAGGATCTCGACGGGATCTGCGCGGTCAATACGGCAAAGGTGTTTGCCGGTGAGAAAGATGGATTTGCTCCGTGTACGGCGGAGGCGGTTATTGAGGTCCTGAAGGCATTCGACCTTCCGATCGTCGGAAAACGCGCGGTGATCGTGGGACGCAGCATGGTAGTCGGACGTCCGCTGTCCATGCTGATGTTAAAGGAAAATGCGACGGTGACGATCTGCCATACGAAGACTGAGGATCTGAAGGCTGTCTGCCAGGAGGCGGATATCCTTGTTGCGGCAGCAGGAAAGGCGAAGATGCTGGATGCGTCATTCTTAAAAGAGGGAGCTGTCCTCATCGATGTCGGGATCAATGTGGATGAGAACGGAAAACTCTGCGGAGACGTCCTCTGGGATGGTCTGGAAGAAAAGGCATCCGCGGCGGCACCGGTGCCGGGCGGCGTCGGTGCTGTGACGACGGCGGTGCTTGCGAAACATCTGGCGCAGGCGGCGTGCAGGAAGAGAAAATAAACGTAGGACCGACAGCACGAGGTCTCGCGCAGGCGCGGACTTTGGCTCGTTGTTCGTGTAAATAAAAAATGGAAAAAATTCTCATTTTTCCGCATAAAGCGACATAAATAAAGGAAAGAGGACCACCGCCCCAGCACATCGGCGGTCCTCTTTTCTTGACAGAATTTTGGATAAGAGGTAGGATATTACTACAAATGAGTTAGCAATAACTAACCGTGTGCTTGTTCAAAACGCAAATTGCATTTTCTGCACGGCAGAATGAAACAAAAGGTGTGCTGAGGCAGATCGTATTTCATGCACGCGAATCACACAAATTCTTTTCCGGCAGATAGGATAGGCAGGGGAGTAGATCTGCGAACGGCTCAACGAATCAAAGGCAGTGTGCGTGATTCGAAATGTAGTTGCAAAAGCATGGGTTAGCTGAAACTAATTTGAATAACAGGGATGGTGCGAAAGGAGAAAGGTCATGAAAAAGCAGAAAACACTTGCAGTTCTGTTAAGTGCGGCGATGGTTGCCGGAGCGATTCCGACAGCAGCGCTTGCGGAAGTGGTGGGAAGTAATTCTGATTCCGGTGTGAAGGCAGCGGAGCTGAGTGAAGATCAGGAGATTGAGGAACAGAATGAAGATTCTGAGGATGAAACTGGTTCCGGATATGTATTGATGAATGTGCCGTATGATGAGGTATATGGGAAGGACATTAAAAATGATAAAAAAGTAGATGCTGTCTCATCTGCGACAATGAAAAAAACGAAAAAAAAGACTGTAGTAAATGGCACTTATCATTCAAATGATGGAAGAGAGATCAAAGGAGCGATCATTCCGGTAAAGGTAGATAATTTATCTCTTTTAAATGGATTTAAGAGGGTTTCAGCGTCCAATGCGGAAAAGGTTACTGTCGCCTCGGCAAGTGATTCTACCTATAATGATAATCTGTTTGATGAGGAAAAGGACTATACATATGCTGTACTTCCGAACGGTTATACGCCGAAGGTTTATAAGGAACTAATAGAGATTGATAAGAATGGAAAGCCGGAATTCAGTAAGTTCCAGGGTAGGGAACAGGAAGTCGATACTACTGCAACGATCGTTGCCTGCTCCGGACGGTACCAGCCTGGAAAGAAAGAAAACAAGCCATATCATGGCGACTATGAGATTACGATTCAGGATTATCAGGACCTGATTGCGTCTTCCAGCAACGCAGTCTATGAGGTGGTTTTAGATACGAAGGAGGGGGACAGCTACGGGCTTCGCCTTCTTGAAAACACATTCCTTAGAAAAGGAGAGCTGGGATTCTCAACCGGTTTCACAACAAAGAGCAAAGGCTGCACTTTGAATCCGAATCATTATAAATTGCTTATCGGAAAAACGATCACCGGAATCCGCTTCGTAACGGAAAATGGAATTTTTGTGATCCCGACAGAACTGAAGGTCGAGGAACAGGAAATCTATGCGCTGATGAACATTCCGTATGACGAGCTTTACAAGAATGATCTGAAGCAGAATGAGATTCCGGTGGATGCGATGACATCTGCAACGTATCAGAAGACACGTACAAAATCACTGTCGAATGGATCTTACCATAAGAATTCAGACGGATCAAAGATCGACGGAGTTACATTCCCGGTTAAACTGAAGGTAAATTCTGATGAGGCCCTTGAAAAACTGACCCACGTGGGAGATTGTAGCAAGGAACTGACGATCACGACAACACTTCGCGGAAAACAGCAGACAAACACATACAAAGGAAGAGACACCTTATTTGAGAACGGTACCTATGCGTATTATGTTTTAAGCCCGGATGAAAAACCGGACTTTTATAAAGAGGTTACCGTTGGAGAGGATGGAAATTTTAAGTTCTCCGAGACAAAGTTCCAGAATGGAAAATCTGTTAAAAAATCAGATGCAGCCGCAGAGATCACGACAAAGACGACACGCGGAGATTACCAGATCAATGTGAGCGGACTTGACGAGTCCGTGACAAACAGTTCGATCTATGAAGTGATTCTTGAGACAACGGACGGAAAGAGCTATGGTCTCCGCCATCTCGAAAATATCTGGCGCGGAACCGAGCTTGGAATTTACACCGGATATACAAAAGAGAGCCATGGCGTCGATGCCAGCGTGGAGCCGTACAAGGATATCATGGGAAAGACCATCGATAAGATCACATACCTCACAAGCGCAGGCGCTTATGAGATCGACACGGATCTTTATGTACCGATGAAGGATGGCACACAGGCTGAAGTGGCTGACGGAAAGTCCGGAAACGGATCTGTCTCTGTTACGGTGAAACTTCCGGAAGGATTTGATCCGGAGTATCAGGTCAAGGGACTGGAGACATCCTTTGCAGGCGGAGCGCTCACTTATACAGACGCAATGCCTGGAAAGTATACCCTTACAATCTCTGATAAGAATAAAAAGTGGGCCGATATCGAGGCTGATTTTGTACTCAGCAGTGATACAAATCCGGCATACTATAACAGAGATTACAGTGCCCCGGCAGTCATCAAAAAAGGTTCTGCAGATGCAGCTGATTTCACGAACTACTTAAAGAACATCACAAAGGTATCGGTCAATGGTAAGGAATATGCGGCATCCGGAAAAGGCGCTGTTGTGATCGTAAAGAGTGACGGAACGATCGATCTTGCAAACAGCAGTGTATTTGATGGCAAAGAGCCGTATACAGTTGTTGTAACATCCACAGGATATCCGGATCTGACTTTCGAGATCAAGCAAGTGACTTACGACAGCAGTGATTCGGATAGCGGAGAATCCGGAGAACCGGCAGGCTCTTCTTCAAAGAAGAAAAATACATCTGCTTCTGATGGAATGACGGCAGGAAGCTGGAGCCAGGATGCAGCAGGAAACTGGTACTTTAAGAATGCCGCAAACGGAAAGAATCTTGTATCTGCATGGGCACATATTGAGAATCCATATGCAGGCGCAGGACAGCCGAAGGATTCCTGGTTCCATTTCGATGCAAATGGTGTCATGCAGACAGGCTGGTTTAAAGATAGCGATGGAAGATGGTACTTCTTTAATCCGGTTTCTGACAGCACACTTGGAAGAATGATGATCGGATGGAACTGGATCAAAGGAAATGACGGCAAGCTTCGCTGCTATTATTTCGAGGAGATCTCCAACGGACACCGCGGAGCCATGTATTCCGGAACGACAACTCCGGACGGTTATACGGTTGATGCGGACGGTGCATGGACAGTAAACGGAATCGTTGTGACAAGATAAAAATTGGCATGTAAAAGCCGGTATAAAAACCTCCTGATCATGGAATCCTAAGGGAAACATGGTTTCAGGAGGTTTTTTATATGTGGGGAATTCTGGTGGCACTGCTTTCGGGAGCGCTTATGAGTCTGCAGGGGATTTTTAACACGGAGGTGACGAAGCAGAGCAGCATCTGGGCGGCAGCAGGATGGGTGCAGATGACGGCGCTTGTGACCTGCGTGGTCTTATATTTCGTTACCGGACGCGGGGAAATCTGGGGGATGTTTTCCATCGACCGGAAGTACATGCTGCTTGGCGGTGTCATGGGCGCATTTATCACCTGGACCGTGATCAAAAGTATGGACGGCCTGGGTCCGGCAAAGGCGACACTGCTCATCGTTGTGACCCAGATCCTGGTCTCCTATGTGGCGGAGGTATTTGGTCTCTTCGGTGTCGAGAAAGCGGCGTTTGAGTGGAGAAAACTTATCGGTGCGGTTCTGGCGATTGTGGGGATCGTGGTGTTCCGGTGGTAGCGCGACGCAAGATATCCTGAAAACAATATGAAAATTTTAAAACGATAGCGCGAGAAATTTAAAAAAAATAAATATATAGTTTAAAAATTATAAAAACATATTGACAAAATAGGAAATGAAGGGTATGATAGCGCCATCGGATTTGAACAGGAAGTTCAGACGATGAGGAAACACAGGACTGCGGGATGACTGGCGGTCGGAAAGGAGATACAGGTATGGGAAATGCTGGAAGAATTGATATGAACAATATGTGTTGTTGCTGTTGCATGTGTATTTCCGGGCGTTTTTTACGGCCAGGAGCTTTGCTGTGCGGTCATGTACCTGTATACAGAAAATAGTTTCCTGTTAATGCCAGAAAATGCGCCCGGAAGTGTAAAAACTTCCGGGATTTTTTATGTAACAGGAAATTCCGAGGAATTTCCTGTTACATAAAAAGGCACTGACGTGCCAAAGATGCGCACTCGCGCGAAGATGTAGACTGTCGCAAGCGACCGCGCGAGGCGCGAGAATGTGCCAAGGCACATTCTTTTTCAGTTGGGAGGAAGAAACATTGATCCAGATCGAACATGTAAGCAAAACCTTTTCCGGGAAAAACGGAACGGTCCACGCGCTGAATGACGTGAGTATCCATGTGGAGAAAGGGGATATCTGTGGAATCATCGGATTTTCCGGAGCTGGAAAATCCACGCTGATCCGCCTGATAAATGGTCTTGAGACGGCGGACAGTGGAAAGGTGACTGTCTGCGGAAAGGAGCTTTCTGTATTAAAAAAACAGGAACTCAGAACATTGAGGAGAAAGATTGGAATGGTATTCCAGCAATTTAACCTTCTGGAGTCCAAGACTGTGTACCACAACATCGCGCTGCCGCTGATCCTTGCTAAGACCCCAAAAGCGGAGATAGAAAAGAAAGTCATGGAAGTGTTAAAGATCGTTGAGCTGGAGGACAAAAAAGATACCTACATCAGCCAGCTTTCCGGCGGACAGAAGCAGCGTGTGGGGATCGCGAGAGCGCTGACGACGGATCCGGAGCTTCTTCTCTGTGACGAGGCTACAAGCGCTCTGGACCCGCAGACCACAGAGTCCATCTTAAAGCTTTTAAAACGGATCAACCGGGAGATGGGGGTCACGATCTTACTCATCACACATCAGATGCAGGTCGTTCAGATGATCTGCAACAAGGTAGCCGTCATGGAGAGCGGAAAGATCGTGGAATCCGGAAGTGTTCTTGAGGTATTCGGATCTCCGAAGATGCCGGTCACAAAGCGGTTTATCCAGACGGTCATCCGTGACCAGATCCCGGACAGCATCGTGAGTCTCGTAAAGGAACAGAAAGAAAATTTCCGCGTCGAACGCCTGAAATTCATCGGTTCCAGCGTGAAACGTCCGGTGATCTCCGATATCTGCAAGACGGACGGTGTCGTGGTCAATATCCTCGGCGCAGCGGTCCAGGAACTGGAAGACAGCGTTATGTGCGTCTTTATCTTACAGCTCATCGGTGACGATGAGAGTATCCGGAAAGCGGAAGAGCAGATCGATAAAAATGGCGTCTTAAGAGAACGGATGGAGGTGGAGTAAGATGGAAGAACTCATGAAAACAAAGATCTTTAAGGTCACAGTGGAACGTCTCCTGTTAAATGGAGGACAGACTCTCTACATGGTCGGCTGGTCGCTCCTTGTTGGAACGATCATTGGTATGATCCTGGCCCTGATCCTGGTGCTCTGCAGAAAAGGCGGACTTGCGGAGAACCGACCGTTATACTGGATCGTGAGCGCTTATATCAATGTGGTGCGAAGCATTCCGTTCGTAATTTTGCTTGTAACGATTATGCCGATCACACGCGCGATCGTCGGAACAACGATCGGAAGTACGGCGGCGCTGGTCCCGTTAGTTGTTTACATAAGTCCGTATCTTGCAAGACTGATGGAAAACAGCCTGCTTGAGATCAATCCGGGAATCCTGGAGGCGGCTGAGGCCATGGGCGCGACAACCTGGCAGGTCATCCGCTATTTCCTGGTTCCGGAAACCCTGGGTTCCATGGTGCTTGCACTTACAACAGGAACCATCGGACTTCTCGGAGCGTCCGCGATGGCTGGTTATGTCGGCGGAGGCGGAGTCGGAGACCTGGCACTTACATATGGTTATGAGAAAATGAACACCCCGCTCATGATCCTCACGGTCGTGATCCTGGTCGTTCTGGTACAGCTGTTGCAGATTCTTGGAAATACGATTTCCGGAAAGTTAAGACAGCATAAATAAAAGAAGAGGAGAGAAAGAATTATGAGAAAAGTGATTGCAGGAGTACTGATGGGAGCGGCAGTTTTAAGCCTTGCCGCATGCGGAAAGGCAGAGACAGCAGCTACAACAGCGGCGCAGGCTGCTGAGAGCCAGGACACACAGGCAGACAGCACAGAGGCAGCAGCGGACACCACCGGCGACAAGAAAGAGATCGTCTATGGTAAGTCCCAGGGACCGTACACAGAGCTTTTTGAGGCGGCGATCGTTCCGATCCTCGAGAAAGAGGGATATACCGTAAAGGGAGTTGACTTCTCCGACCTTCAGACAGCAGATATCGGACTGAATGACGGCGACGTCGATGTCAACGTAGAGCAGCACACCGCATATATGGAAAACTTCAACGCGAACTATAATGCGGATCTCGTTGCATTAACCCCGATCCCGACAGTACCGGCAGGCGTATATTCCGCAAAATATAAGTCTGTCGATGAGATCCCGGACGGAGCAAAGGTTGCAGTTCCGAATGACGCATCCAACACCGCAAGATGCTACCTGATGCTTCAGAAGATCGGCTGGATCAAGCTTGCTGATGATGTGGATCCGTCCGCAGTAACCCAGGATGACATCGTTGAGAACTCGCACAACATCGAGTTCACAGAGATGAAGAGCTTAACGATCCCGGCAGCAATTCAGGACTTTGACTATGTAGCGATCACCGGCAGCGTTGTATATAACGCAGGCATCGACCCGTCCACAGCACTTGCAACTGAGGATATCCAGGATCATCTTGTTCTTCAGGTTGTTGTAAAGGAAGAGAACAAGGATGCTGAGTGGGCAAAAGCGATCGTGGATGCTTATCATTCCGACGAGTTCAAGCAGTACATGGAAGAGAACAACGATGGATTGTGGTGGATCCCGGACGAGTTAAAGTAAGATTTAAGTCTGGAATTGATCGAGAAAAACTGATAGGGTGAGAATGAGCCAGGGGCGCATGTGAATGTGGTTCCTGGCTCATTTGTTTACGAAAAAATATCTCCGACACGGAAAAAAATGGCGTCGGAGATATTTTTGGTCTTTGCACAAAGCAATAAGCAGTGGTTAGGGATTTGCTTATATCAGAAGTGGGCAGACCATTTAGATAAGCTGCGAAGCAGCTATTTGGTTATGAAGTTCGGGAGAAAGCAGCCTGCTGATTTTCATGACCGGCTTAATTCTGTTATGCTTCTGCTGGCGTTCCCTGCAGCATCCGTGTGACTTTTTTCACACAATAGAAGCAGGTCGGAGCGATATAGCAGCAGGCAGCAACCCAGGCGGTCTGGTCGGCAAAGCAGATCGCGTTGTAGCCGAATTGACCGACAAAGCAGAGGCTGACGATCGTGCGGGCAAACATCTCTGTCACGCCGGAGAAAAATGCTCTTCCGGAATATCCGAGTCCCTGCGTCACCATTCTGGTGATGTTTAAGATCCCAAGTGTCCAGTAAAAGAATCCCATGCAGCGCAGATACTGGGCGGAGGCGTCGAGAACACCTGCGGCATCTTTGCTCACAAAGATCATGGAGAGCGGACGTCCGAAGAAGATCAGGATCAGTCCTGCGAAGACTCCGTAGCCAATCCCGAGGGCGATTCCCTCTTTCAGACCTTTTTTGATTCGGGCTGACTGACCGGCGCCGAGGTTCTGGCTGCAGAAGACAGAAACAGCGGTTCCGATCGCATCGAACGGACACAGGGTGAACTGTTTTAGCTTCACACCTGCGGTAAAGCCGGAGACATAGTCACCGCCGAGTCCGTTGTTTGCGGACTGCATGACCATGCTGCCGATCGCTGTGATGGAAAACTGGAGACCGGTCGGGAGTCCCATCTGGAGAAGCTCTGCGATCGCGTCTTTTTTGATTACGCGGTTTTCTTTCGAGAGCCATAAGATCTTCATGTGCCGGATAATGACGAACAGGCAGAGAATTCCGCTGATTGCCTGGGATGCGATCGTTGCGAAGGCAGCTCCGGCACATCCCCACTTTGCGACAACGATAAAGAAGAGGTCGAGGAAGATGTTGAGCACTGCGGAGAATGCCAGGAAGATAAAAGGTGTCCGGCTGTCACCGACGGCGCGCAGGATGCTGGATAAGTAGTTGTAGAGCAAGGTGAACGGGATCCCGAGGAAAATGATCATCAGATAGATATACGCATTTGCGTAGATATCGCTCTGGACGGAAAGCATGTGAAGGATCCACGGACACAGAACGGCGCAGAGCGTGGTCACGATGACTGCGATCACTGCGGTGAGGATCGCTCCGTTGAAGATGAAATCTTTCATGCGTTTGTGGTCGCCGGCGCCGAAATATTTTGCAACCGGAATGCCGAAGCCGGTACAACTTCCCATACAGAAGCCGAGGACGAGGAACTGGACGCTGGTGCTGGCTCCGACGCTCGCGAGTGCCTGTGCGCCGAGTACCTGGCCGACGATCGCGGCGTCGATGATGTTGTAGGTCTGCTGCAGGAGGTTGCCGACTAAGAGGGGCAGTGCGAACTGCAGCATGGACTTTAGAGGACTGCCCTTGATCATGGAAGTTGCCATGTAGAGATTACCTTCTTTCGAAATGGGAAATTTTTTGATAAAACGAACGTGAATTATCTTATCATAGAGAGAAAAAATTGTATACAGGCATATGCGACAAAATGTAGATGGAATTTGGGTGGGGATTTTTGCTGTTTTTTAGAGGAACCAGATTCTCGAATCAAGGCACTCCTGTTCGGCTCCTCACCGCCAGGGATTGGCGGGACGAATAGTAAACTTTAACGTGAAAATGGTTGACATCTGGCAGAATCTACCATATAATTGTAAACTATAACGTGACAAAAGAGTTTACAATAAAACTTGGGCAGATGTGAGAGAAATGAGAAAAATCCTACAAAAAAAGTGGGAAAATCTGCTCTGGAATTACAACGAAATAATACATCTGCTGACTGTAAAAGAGATTTGCGGCAGGCAGGATAAGATCAGGAAAAGGAGAACATTATGGACGCACTGACACTGGCACAGGAGATTATCGACGGAAGAAGAATCACAAGAGAGGATGACCTGAATTTCTTTCTGACATGCGATCTGAAGGAGCTCTGTGAGGGAGCAGACCGGATCCGCAAGGCATGTGTGGGAGATAAGGTAGACCTTTGTTCTATTATCAACGGACGCAGTGGACGATGTCCAGAGGATTGCAAGTACTGCGCACAGTCTGCTCATCATCATACAAACTGCGAGGTTTATGATTTCCTTCCGGAGGAAGAGATCGTGAAGATGTGTCGTGTCAATGAGGCGGAAGGCGTCGACCGTTTCTCTATCGTGACATCCGGAAAGGCACTGACCGGAGAAGAGTTTGAGAAAGCGATCCATGCTTATGAGACGATGAAGAAGGAATGTAAGATCGATCTCTGCGCATCCATGGGATTTGTGAGTGCGGAGCAGCTCCACAGACTTCACGAGGCTGGTGTTACAAGTTATCATCACAATATTGAGACATCCAGAAGAAATTTCCCGAACATCTGCACGACGCATACTTATGATATGAAGATCAATACTTTAAAGATGATCAAGGCAGAGGGAATGTGTGCATGTTCCGGCGGTATCATCGGAATGGGAGAGACCTGGGAGGACCGTCTCGACATGGCGGTAAGCCTTGCAGAGCTTGGAATCGATTCCATCCCGTTAAATGCGCTGATGCCGATCCCGGGAACTCCGCTTGAGCATTTGGAGCGCATCTCCGAGGATGATATTCTCCGCACGGTTGCATTCTTCCGCTACATCAATCCGGAGGCAAACATCCGTCTCGGCGCAGGCCGCGCACTTCTCACAAACGACGGCGAGACCGCATTCAAGTCCGGAGTATCCGCGACGATCACAGGAAACATGCTGACAACCGTTGCATGTGCGACGATCCGCAGTGACAAGAAGATGTTAGAGGATCTCGGAAGAGATGTGACACCGGAGTATATGAAATAATACCAGGATCAGGAGATTGGAATCATACGTTGTCCAAAAGTAGAAAGTACAGATTAGAAAAGGCTGCCCTGCATTATGCGCGGGCAGCCTTTTGCGTGATAGGGCAACAATTTCAAATATGAAAACTCTGTGTAATACCGTTGCAGCCATAGATTTATTATGCGGAACACTAGTAGAATCTCGCTAAAGTTCTTTTTCACAGCACCAGTAATCCACACCATGATATACACATTCACCGACCATGGAAAAATGCAGCTTTCGGTACGCGCGGAGCGCCTTTTCGTTCGTCTTTGCGACGAGATAATGGGCGGAACGAAAACCACGCCTTTTGGCTTTCTCCATAGCGCAGGTAAAAAGTTTTCCGGCAATCCCGCAGCCCTGATAGTTCAGGGAAACAGCGACCCGGGCAAATTCAACGGACGGAACGAGTTCTTTCGACCAGCAGTCCAGGATATCGGTCTCCGGATCGGCGTCGAAGGAGATCACTCCGGCGAGATCATGCCCGGTCTTTGTCTTTAAGCAGAACAGGGAATTCCTGGCGAGATCGAAACGGATCGTATCAGCAGACGGATAGTCATCCGTCCAGGCGCAGAACTCTCTGCCGATGTGGGACCGGTAGAGGGAAAGGATCGCGGATGCATCATCCGGGAGCGCAAGTGAAAAGAAAAATTGTTTCACAATTCCGTTTACGGAGATCAGAATCTCCTGATCCTGGATCAAATTCATGGACAACGCTCCTTTACCCTGCCATGATCTCGCTCAGTGTTTTCACAAAGAAGATCACGAGGACCACCAGCATCAGCGGTTTTACGAATTTTGCACCGCCTTTATCGAAACACTTTGCACCGAGATAGTTTCCTGCGATACTGAAGAGGCCGGCAGTAAGACCGAGGAGAAAGATCACTTTCCCATTTATCAGGTAGACAGCAAGCGCTGTCAGGTTTGTTGTCAGGTTGATCGCTTTCGTGATCCCGTTCGCCTCTTTGAGGCCCATGTGGGCAACGCCGGTGAGGAGAAGAAGAAGGAAGGTTCCTGTTCCAGGACCGTAAAAGCCGTCATAGATGCCGATGACAAAGGCGATAAATGCGCTGAAGAGGATCATTTTGCGGAGTGGAAATGCCTCTTTTTCTCCAATGAACGGTTTTCCGAACATGAGGTAGAGAGCGGTACACGGCAGGATCACAAGGATCAGGCGTTTAAAGTAGTAATCATCTAACCGAAGGGCAAGCTTTGCGCCGATAGAAGAGCCGATCAGAGCAGTGATGATACAGAGAACTGCGTTCTTCCAGGCAATGTAGCCGTTTTTGGCATATTTTGCGGTTGCGATCAGAGTTCCCATGCCGGAGCTCAGCTTATTCGTTCCAATCGCGAAGTGGACCGGAAAACCCGCGATCAGATAGGCAGGAAGCGAGATCAGACCGCCGCCTCCGGCTACCGCGTCGACAAATCCGGCGAGAAATACGAGCGGGCAGATGATCAGAAAGTGGATCAGATGTAATTCCATAGCAGTAATTCCCCTTAAATAGTATTGATAGTTTGTCCCTGATCTGTGTAGGGCGTTGATCAGGGATATAATATTTTGCTCAATATAGCATATTTTAACAGAAAATGCAATGAAGGGGGATAAGATCGGTGAATTATGGACATACCGGGATAGTTGGAGTGGGAAGCTCGTAAAATGAAGATTCCGGGTGTTCAGGAACAGCTATGGATTTTACTGATTGAGAAAAGAGCACTGCCGGAGTATAATGAAAAGAAAGTGAAAATCAGAACATAAGATGAGAAATGCAACATCAGATATCACAAGATAACGAGGACTCGTAAATGGAGACAAAAGAAAATGCCGAAATCAGGTTCAAACTGATCGGGAAATATAAATTTAAGAGCATATTTGTAAGGAACCTTTTGCTGTTGATCTTGTATTCGTCGGTATTTTTAGCGGCAATTTTTCTGTACAGCAATTATATGGTGCGCAGGAATGTGGCCCAGAGACTGGAACTCAGAACCCAGTCAATTCTCGAAAAAACCCAGGAGAGTGTGGACAGAGAATTAAAAAATCTGGAGGGGCAGATACTTCAGCTCTCACGGGACGAGTATATTGTAGCGGATATGACAGCACCCAATATAAAAAACTCAGATCGAAATTACAATATTGTATATCAGCTTCAGGCAGTGCGTAATGTTTGTGACCTGGTTGATGAAGCATATTTATATGTGACTACGGACGAAACGATATTTACAAGCTATGGAGTTGCAGACAGTGCATCCAGGTACATTGAAAATACGGAAATGGGAAGGCTTATCAATATCATAAAAAACAGCGAAGCGTGGGCAGGTGATCAGAGATTCATTACGATAGGGAAAAATCACTATATCGTTCTTTTTGCACCGGTGTTTTATGATAGAATCCTGGGCGTGTTGGTTTTTAAAATTGACAACTGGGATCTGAAACGAATGGTGCTGAACGGAAATGCAGGCTCAACCGGAACCGTATGGATTTATGATGAGTCAGGAGAACCGCTTCTTCCAAACTATATGGAATATCCGAGCGGACTTGGAGCCAAAGAAGTCATGAACATTCCGGAATTAAAACAGCATGCACTTACAGATGGAGATACCTATTATAAAGTGATTTCGAATGAGAATGGCTGGCAGTATCTGCTGGAAAATGATGCAGATCTTTTTGGAAAGGAAAGTGTTCAGCTTGGAGGTGGCTTCTTTGTGATCCTGGCAGGGCTTGTTGCATTTTGCGTGATGTTTTCCATTTACCAGGCCGACAGTACTTACCGTCCGATTCGACATCTGATAGAAATATCGGAAAATGCAGGAGAAAAAGTCAGTGAGGAGAATGTCAAAAATGAGTTGGAGCTTCTTGAGAAGAATGTGAGTTATACGGTAAAGAAAAATCAGGAGCTTGGATTTTTTTTACAGAGTATTCGCCCGGTTATGGTATCTGATACATTCCGAAATCTGCTCACGGGGCATGAGATTGCAAAAGAAAAACTGGAAGATACATTCCGGGCTCTAAATTCTTCATTCAATACGGAATTGAATTACACCGTCCTTTTGATTTCACTTACCTCGGAAGAAAAGACCTTTACTCTTGTGGAATGCAACATGTTATTACACCGCTTAGAACAGGAAATGAGAGCGGTCACATCGGGGACATTTGCCTGCAGCTTTGTATATATGACGGAAAATCGTCACATGGCAGTTGTACTCGGAACACCAAAAACTTTATCGGTCAATAAGATCCGGGAATGGAAGGAGATGGTTGATAAGCGTTTAAAAAATGTGTGCATGGATTATCCGGTTCAGCTTCGTATGGGAGCATCCAGATGCCTTGTGGATATTATGGAACTTCATAAGATATTTTCAGAATTATGTAAAGATATGAACTATCGGGAATATCTGCGAAACGATAAAGATGAAGCCGGAACCACAGTTACAGAGTTTGATCAGGAATTAATTCAAAAATCGTTTGCTGCGCTGCGCGAGAATGTGGAAACTGGAGAAAATGAAAATGCAGTTTTGCAGATGTCAAAGGTGACACAGGAACTTCTTGAACTGCGGAAGTCATATGAGGAACGCAGGGAATTTCTGGTATTATGGTGGCGAACGGTTATGAATGAGATTGTACCGATCGGTATTTTCGAGAAGCAGCATTTAGATATGGTCCGCACAGAGTTGTTTTCTGACCTGAAGGATGAAACGGTTATTCTGAAGGTACTGAACAGATTTGTGGAAGAAATTGCTGTACAGCTTAAAGAAAACTCATCAAAATTGAAAAAAAGATATGTGGAACGGGCCAGACAATACATTGAAGATCATTACAGTGAGTCAGACTTATCGCTGTCGGGAAGTGCGGAATATCTGGGAATCAGTCAGAGCTATCTGAGTACACAGTTTAAAAAAGAAACGGGAATCAATTTTCTGGATTACCTGAACAGACACAGAATTGAAAAAAGCAGACAGCTGCTTCAGATGACGGATATGACAGTAGAAGAGATCGGTTTCCGTACCGGTTTTTCCAGTGCAAAGAATTTTATACGTGTATTTAAAAAATATATGGAAATATCACCGGGAGCTTACCGGGAGCAGCAGGAAAAGGAAACATTTCCCCAAATAGAAGTTGAAAAGGAAAAGGTGGAGCAGTGACTTCAGTCATTGCTCCACCTTTTTTAAAACTCGTTTTGAGGGAGCAAAGCAATAGACAATTTATAGAATTGGATTCCCCGTTTTTTAAATCCCCAATTTTATGAAAAATTTGCGGATAGTTTGCGAAAAATGGTGTCTTTCTTAGAAAAAAAAGCCGGTATATAATGAGGACAGTCCAGAAGAACTGGTAAAAAAATGAAAAGAGGGGTAAGCAAAATGAAAAAAAGAAAAATGGTATCATGGATTCTTGCGGTGTCAGTTGCAGGTATGTTAGCTGGATGTGGCAGCAGCACAACTTCCAATAATGCAGGAACAACTGCGGCAGCTGAGACAAAAACAGAAAACACTTCTGATAAGGGAACGGAAAGTGTTGTTGAGCTGAGTCTTGCTGATGCACAGCCAGATGGATGTGCAGCGAATATTTCAATGAAAGCGATGGTGGATGAGATTGCCGAAAAATCCGGCGGCAGTGTAAAAGTTACCTATTACCCGAACAGCCAGCTTGGAAACGAAAGGGATCTGGCGGAAGGTGTTATGGCAGGAACTGTTGATATGGCATGGGTATCCTGTGCTGTTATGCAGAACTTTACAGATGATTTCGCAATCTTCTCACTTCCATTCATCTTTAAAGATTATGACCACGTACATGCCTATGCAAACAGTGAGCTTGGCGATCAGGTATTCGGAAAGCTGGAAGAACAGAATAAAGTTAAGGTTTTGGGATTGTTTGATCAGGGCTTCCGTTGGATCTGGACGTCGAAAAAAGAAGTGAAAACATTGAATGATCTGAAAGGATTAAAGATCCGCACTCCTGAATCTGACGTGTATACCCAGACGTTTTCCTTATTAGGAACCAATCCGACTCCAATGGCATTTGGGGATTTGTTCACAGCACTGCAGACCGGGGTTGTGGAAGGTTATGAAGTAAACCCGGAATCAACATGGACAAACGGTACATATGAAGCGATCAAATATGGATGCAAGAGTAATCACATTTTTGCCGGATCCGTATTATTTATTTCGCAGTCTGCGTATGATCGCTTAAGCGATGAGCAGAAGTCTGTTTTAGAGGATGCGGCAGCAAATGCCGTTGTCTACAACAACGAAATTGCGGCGGAAAACGAAGCGGATTATGAGAAAAAGCTGACGGATGCAGGACTTACCATCAATTCGCTTGAGGATGGTGAGCAGGAAAAATTTGCGGAAGCAGTTCTTCCATTATACGAAAAGTACTATGACATGGTTGGAGGAAAAGACTATGTCGATCAGGTTCGCAACATGGAATATTAATTGACAGCAGATGTTCCCGGTCGTGTGAAAACATGACCGGGAATCCGGAGGAAAACTATGAGAAAATTACTTAGAGGGTTTGATCTGGTGATTGATTTTCTGATGATCGGATGTTCGATCGGTTTTGTAACATTGGCTTTCGCACAGGTTGTATGCAGATTTCTGTTAAACTCCTCACTGACCTGGTCGGAGGAATTATGCCGGTATCTGTTTGTAGAAATGGTATTCCTAGGAGCAGGCGTCTGCATTCTGGAGAAAAAACATGCATCGGTGGATATTGTTGTAAATCTGATCCCAAAAGGAATCAGAAAATATTATCAGGCATTTCTGGATATTCTCGTCATTATTACCGGAGGACTCATCGGTATATATGGATTCAAATTTGCATGTGGTGCGGTGGGACAGACATCGCCGGCATTAAGACTTCCTTATCAGTACGTTTATATGGGAATCGCAGTTGGCGGAGTTGTTTTGATCGTGGATGGCATTCGTGCCATGTATACGACGTTGACAGGAAAAAGCACTTATCACAGTTATATTAATCCGGAATTGAATCAGAAGGAGGAAAAAATATGTTAAGTATTTTATTGATCACATTCCTCATTTTGCTGATCCTTGGATGCCCGATTGCTATTGGAATGTGTTTTGCGAGTTTTTCAGCACTTTTATTTGGAAATACACCGGTTCCGTTGACGGTAGTTCCGCAGAGAATGTTTGTCACCATCGATTCTTTCAGTATGATGGCAATCCCGCTTTTTATTTTAGCAGGTGAACTCATGAACAGCGCCGGGATCACGAGAAGAATCGTTAATTTCTGCAGCGCTCTGGTAGGCCACATCAGAGGTGGACTGGCTCATGTAAATATTCTCGCATCCATGCTCTTTGCAGGTATTTCTGGTGCGGCAGCAGCAGACAGTGCATCGCTGGGCTCCATGTTGATCCCTGCAATGATTGAGGATGGATACGATGCTGATTTTTCTGTGGCGGTAACGGCAACCTCATCGACGATCGGTCCGATCATTCCTCCGAGTATCATGATGATCATTTACGGTTCCATGGCCGGCGTATCAATTGGTGCGTTATTTATGGGAGGCGTAATCCCGGGAATTTTGATCGGTCTGGTTTTGATGGGAATTGCTTATGTAATTTCCTGTAAGCGGGGTTATAAGGCGGAAAAGAAGAAAACTCCGCGGGAAGTGTGGATCGCATTTAAGGAATCGCTGGTAGCTCTCATTATGCCGGTGATTGTTCTTGGAGGAATTTTATTCGGCATCTTTACCACAACGGAAGCCGGATGCATCGCTGTTGTTTATGCATTGATCGCAGGGATGATCATGAAAGAACTGCATGTGAAAGATTTATTTCGTGTATTTTTGAGTGCAGCCCTTACAACTGCAAGCACCATGTTTGTTCTTGCATCCGCACAGGCGTTAGGCTGGATCCTGGCGAGAGCACAGTTTCCGCAGATGGTCGTAAATATGCTGCTCGGTGTATCCGATAACGGAACGATTATTTTCCTTCTCATTTTATTATTCCTGTTCTTCCTTGGATTTTTTATGGATGGGACGGCGGCTATGATCATCCTGATCCCGGTTTTTCTTCCTGTTATCGCACAGTACGGGTGGAATCCAATTCAGTTTGCGGACTGCATCATTATGATGCTGTTGGTGGGTGCTGTAACACCGCCGGTAGGAGTTTTGCTCTTTATATGCTGCGGCATTGCAAAAATTTCCATTGCGCAGGCAGCAAAAGCAGTATATCCGTTTGTGTTCGGAGAAATTGCTGTTATTATCCTTTGCGTATTCGTTCCACAACTGATCACTTTCATTCCGCATTTGCTTTATGGAGTATAAATTATGAGTGAATATTATGAATTCAGGGGAATTACCTGGGATCATCCGAGAGGATATGAATCGATCATAGCAGTATCAGATGCATTCCGAGTGGAACATCCGGATGTAAAGATTACCTGGGATATCCGCTCTCTCAAAGATTTCGGGGACTATCCGGTGACAGAACTTGCAAAGAAATATGATTTTATCATGATGGACCATCCGCATATCGGAAGTGCAGTGAAAGCCGGTGCATTGGTTCCGTTAGACAGGTATCTCTCTGAAGAGTTTCTAAGGGACCAGGAAGAGAATTCAGTGGGAAGAAGCTATGAGAGCTATCGGATGTCAGGACATCAGTGGGCACTTGCAGTGGATGCGGCTGCACAGATCAGTGCGTACCGGGAAGATCTTCTGAAACAGAACGAAGAAAAGATTCCTAAAAACTGGCGGCAGGTTGCGGAGCTTGCAAAACGTTTAAGCGGAAATACAAAACTGGCGATTCCCCTTTGCCAGACGGACAGTTATTGTTGCTTTTTGTCTCTCTGTGCAAATCACGGTGGGGAGCAAGTATTCTCAGAGACGAACGGAATTGCGAATGAAACAATGTGCTATGCCTTGGAACTATTATCGGAAATTGTTCCATATCTTCATGAGAAGTCACTGGACATGAATCCTATTCAGGCATTGGACCTGATGGCAGATACAAATGAGATTGCCTATATTCCTTTATTGTTTGGATATTCCAATTATTCAAGAAGGAATCACAAGGGGAGACATCTTATAAAATTTACGGATATTCCGTCAGAAACAAATGTTCCGTCTGGCGCATTGTTAGGTGGAGTTGGTCTTGCGGTATCTTCTGAGTGTAAAAAAATTCCGACAGCAATAGAATTTGTGAAATTTGCTTTGTGTGAAAAGAATCAGAAAGGGATTTATTTTGAGCATGCAGGACAGCCCGGCTATTTAAAAGCATGGAAAGATCCGGAAGTCAATGCGGCGTCCAATGGATTTTTTGAAAATACACTGGCAACACTCCGGAACAGTTATTTGAGACCGAGGTATGAGGGATACAATATATTCCAGGAAAAAGCAGGTCTCGTGATCAATGAAGGACTGAAGAAAAAAATGTCGCCGGAAAGCATTGCAGAAGAGTTGGAAGCACTCTTTCAGAAACTGAAAGCGGGTGAATAAAATGGCGGATATGCCGTTAAATGGATTAAAAGTGATTGATCTTTCCCATCATATGGCTGGTCCATTTGCAAGTCAGAGACTTGGAGATATGGGGGCAGACATCATAAAAATCGAACCGTTGGGATATGGAGAGTGGACAAGAATCCGTCCGATCGGAAATGGCTGGGTGAGTGAAGACATGAATACGTCTTTTATCAGTACGAATCGGAACAAGCGAAGCCTGACATTGGATCTGAAGAAAGAAAAAGGAAAGAATATTTTCATGGAGATGATCAGAACTGCAGATATCTTTGTCAGCAATTTTCGCCCTGAGGTCCATAGAAAACTTGGAATTGATTATGAGACACTAAAAAAGATCAATCCGGGTCTGATTTATTGTTCGGTTACAGGATATGGACAGGATGGACCTTACGCGGGACGTCCCGGTCAGGATCTTCTGATCCAGGGGCTTTCCGGAGTTACATGGAATGCCGGAAGAGAGACAGACTGTCCTATCCCGCTCGGTGCATTTGTAGCAGATGCTATGGCAGGACAAAATGCGACAGAAGGCATTCTTGCGGCGCTTTATTACAGGGAGAAGACCGGAAAAGGACAGATGATCGCAGTGGATCTTTTATCAAGCCTGATCGAGGTTCAGACGCAGGAATATACAACGTATCTGAATTCGGGGCAGCTTCCAAAACGCTCAAAGGAACTCCTGGCTCATCCATTGATCAATAGTCCATATGGAATCCATAAGACGAAGGACAGTTACCTTGCGCTTGCAATGACGCCGTTTGATAAACTGGCAGATGCTTTGGAAGAACCAGAGCTTTTGAAGTACACAAGTTGGGAAGCAGGGCAGCTTTATCGCGATGAGATCTTTGAGATTACGGCAAATGCACTGTTAAAGAAGACAACAGCGGAATGGATCAGAATTCTTCAGAAAAAGGATGTGTGGTGTGGAGAAGTTTTAAAGTATCCGGAAGTAGTAAAAAATCCGCAGGTTGTTCATATGGAAGTATTTCGATCTATGAAAGGAGCACCTTACGGAGAAATCAAGATTGTTGGAAATCCGATTCGCTTTAGTGAAACTCCGGTGAGTTACCGGATCACACCACCGGTATTAGGGGCGCATAATCATGAAATATTGAAAGAATACGGGTATTCGGATGAAACGATCCAAATGCTTGAGGAAGAGAACGTGATCCAAAAGGAGAATCCAAAGTCATTCAGAATTTAAATATACGATTCAGAAAAAAGACCTTTTGACTTCAGATTCAAGGTATCAGAAAGGATGAAATATTATGGAAACAATTACATACGACAAACAGGGGTATGTTGCAACGATCCACTTCAATCGGCCGGAAAAGATGAATGCGATCACACCGGATATGATGGTGCAATTATATGAGTGTGTGGAAGATATCAATGCCAATATGGATATCCGCGCTGTTGTTGTTACAGGAGGAGACAAGGTGTTCTGCGCAGGAAGTGATATTAAAAAACTTGTGACGTATGACACTCCATGGGATTTCCATAATCGTCAGAAAGATTATCCGACGTCCATTCGTCTGATCCGCAAACCGACGATTGCCATGATCAATGGTTATTGCCTTGGCGGCGGTCTGGAGATGGCGATCAGTGCAGATATGAGATATGCCTCTGAAAATGCAAAATTCGGCGCACCGGAGATCAATCATGGATGGATCGGAGGAGGCGGAGGAAGTCAGATTCTTCCGCGTTTGGTGGGACCGGGACTGGCAGCGGAAATGCTGATGTCCGGCAAGACATATTCGGCAGCGGAAGCGAAAGAAATGCGTCTTGTAGATCGACTTTATAAAACTCCAGAGGAACTGGAACAAGCGACATATGAGATGGCGGAACTTTTAGCATCCAAAGCGCCGATCGCTGCACAGGTTATCAAGAAGGCTGTGAAGGTTTCCCAGAATATCGGACTTGATGCTGGGCTCGATTATGAGAATGAGCTTGTATATATTACGTTCAGTACAGAAGATAAGGAGGAGGGACAGCGGGCCTTCATCGAGAAAAGAGAACCTGTATTTAAGGGACGTTAGGAGGAAAAGCATGAATCGGTTATTGGATGGAGTAAAGATCCTCGATTTTACGCAGTATAAGGCAGGGCCGATGGGAACCCAGATCCTTGGAGATATGGGGGCCGATATTATTAAGATCGAGAGAAGCAGAGGCGGAGACCTGGAGAGAAGATTTGCAACATTTGGACGGTTCACCGGAAAGGGAGACAGCCCGTTTTTCTTGGCGATGAATCGAAATAAGAGGAGTCTTGCACTCAATATTAAGACTCCGGAAGCGAAGGAGATTATCTATAAATTGGCAGCAGAAGCCGATGTGGTCGTTCAGAATTTCCGGCCGGGAGTTTTAAAAAAGCTTGGATACGGATATGAAGATTTTAAGAAGATTAATCCGAATATCATATACTGTTCCAATAGCGGATACGGTCTCACAGGACCATATGTGAAGCGTCCGGGACAGGATCTTCTGGCTCAGGCCATGTCTGGACTTATCATGATGAATGGGACCGAGGATTCTCCAACTGCGGTGGCCACTTCAGTTCCGGATGCAGTGACAGCGTTGTATCTGTGTATTGCAATCCTTGGAGCGCTTTACCACAAAAAGGATACCGGAGAAGGACAGGAAATTGATGTAGACCTTTTAAGCAGCGCTATTGCGATTCAGCAGGAAGAAATTTCTGCATACCTGAATTTAAAGCCGAGACCTGAATTTAAACGGAGCAAAACGGGACTTGCAGCTCCATGGAATGGGGCGCCTTATGGGATTTACAAAACTTCTGATCAAAAGTATATTGCTCTTGGTGTTGTCCCGATGGAGAAGTTGTCAGAACTGATACATGCGCCGGAATTGGCTGAATATACGGAACTGGAAGATGCATTTGATCATCGAGATGATATTCGGCCGATTGTTCAGGAAAAAATCCTTCAGAATACACAGGAGTACTGGGTAGATTATATGCTGGGGTTCGACGTCTGGTGCGCACCGGTTAATTCCTTTAAGGAAATGATCCATGATCCACAGGTAATTCATAATCAGAACATCAGGAAGATGTCCCATAGTGTGCTGGGAGAGATTGGAGTGGTTGCACAGCCAATCCGATGCAGTAAGACTCCGCTGTGCTATGAGATGGCTCCGCCGGTACTTGGACAGCATTCGGAAGAAATCCTTCATGAATTAGGGTACGAGGAAGAAAAGATCAGAGATATTTTGAGTAAGCAGATATAAAAAATACAGGAAGAGGACTGAAACTGTTTTGCCTGGGGCATGTGTCTTAAAAAATGCCTTTTGAATGAACAGGATACAGTCCTCTTTTTATGTTTGCAATTCTTAAAAATATCCTTGTTTTTATAACAACGATTCGGTAAAATAGAGTCAGGCAGAACGATCCCCCTGAAGATTCAGGAGGGAAACATATGAAAGATAATAAGAAGAAAATTCTGGCGGCTGCGGCTTTTCTGATCGCAGCCGGACTTTTGTTTGGGATGACAAAGAAAGAGAACGGGAGCAGAGAGCTGGATGATTCCGGGGCGGTCGTCATGAGCGGGTCGCAGAAGGAGTTCATGGGATCCAAAGAGAAGCGCGGTTCTGAAAAAAATGTTGGGCTGCTCCCGGATCCATCAGGCTCTGACGGAGAAAAAAATCCGCAGACTGAAAGTGAGAGCGGCGTCGGGGAATCCCGGGAAGCCGGAAATGAAACCGGGACGGGGAAAAGTCCTTCAGAAACGCAGGTGGAAGTGGATAACTCGAAGGCAGCAGGGATCTATGTGTATATCTGCGGGGAGGTTGCAAATCCCGGCGTGTATGAGCTTTCCGAGGACAGCCGGATCTACGAGGCGGTGGATGCCGCAGGCGGATTTACGGAGAATGCGGCGCGTGAGAGCATCAACCTCGCGTCGAAGGTCAGTGACGGGATGCAGATCACGATCTATAATAAGGAAGAAGCTGCATCGCTTCCGGCAGGCGGTACGTCAGCAGGTAAAAATTCCGGGCAGGATCAGATGTCGGAATCTTCTTCACTTGTCAACCTGAATACAGCGACGAAAGAGGAACTGATGACCTTAAAGGGCATCGGGGAGTCGAAGGCGGAGGATATCATCCGCTACCGCGAAAAGAGCGGGGGATTTAAGAAGATCGAAGATATCATGAAGATCTCCGGGATCAAGGAAGCCGGATTCCAGAAGATCAAAGACAGTATTACAGTATAGTATAACTGAAAAAACATCATAAAGAGAGACAGCAGATCAGAAAAACAGGTTTGCGGATCCTGCATTGGGAAAGGAAAATGGCAGATCCGGTTACAGGGATTGATGAGAGCTGCTATCGATCACAGCATAACATGGAGGAGTAAGATGGCAAGAGTTCTGGTAGTTGATGATGAAAAACTGATCGTGAAGGGAATCCGCTTCAGTCTGGAACAGGATGGATATGAGGTGGACTGCGCCTACGACGGCGATGAGGCGATCGAGAGGGCAAAAGAGCGGGAGTACGATGTGGTACTTCTGGACGTCATGCTTCCGGGACACGATGGATTTGAGGTCTGCCAGACGATCCGGGAATTTTCCGAGATGCCGATCATCATGCTGACGGCAAAGGGAGACGATATGGATAAGATCCTGGGTCTGGAGTATGGAGCAGACGATTATATCACGAAACCGTTCAATATTCTTGAGGTAAAAGCGCGGATCAAGGCGATCATCCGGAGAAACAATAAGAAGAACGGCGGCGCGAAACGCCAGGAATCGAGTGTGGTGACAGAAGGCGACTTAAAGCTCGACAGAGAGAGCCGCAGAGTCTTCATCAAGGACAAGGAGATCAACCTAACTGCGAAGGAATTCGATCTTCTGGAACTTCTTGTCACGAATCCGAACAAGGTCTACAGCCGTGAGACGCTGTTAGAGTACGTATGGGGCAATAAGGCCATGGTAAACGGAGATGTCCGCACCGTGGACGTACATGTGAGAAGACTCCGCGAAAAGATCGAACCAAGCCCGAGCGACCCCAAATACGTCCACACCAAATGGGGCGTGGGGTACTTCTTTCGCGCATAGGGCTCCCACTGCGGCCCAGCCAGCAAGTGTTGTGCTTGCACGAAAATCATGCGGCCCAGCCAACAAATTTAAGTTGTATCAAAAAGGAGAAAAACATCTATGACATACACAATTCGCCCGGTCCGTCCGTCGGACCTTGCGGCAGTCACCGAGGTGGAGGCGATTTGCTTTCCTGCCGCGGAGGCAGCGACCGGAGAATCTTTTAAAGCCCGTATTGCGGCATTCCCGGAATGCTTTTTCGTTGCGGAATCAGAGGGAAAGATCATCGGCTTCATCAACGGCTGTGCCACGGATTCTAAAACGATCTGTGACGAGATGTACGAAAATTCCGCCTGCCACAAGACGGATGGAGCATACCAGTCCATCTTCGGTCTGGACGTGCTCCCGGATTACCAGCGTCAGGGGATCGCGGCAGATCTCATGAACCACATGATCGGGGATGCGAAAAATAAGGGAAGAAAAGGTCTGATCCTCACATGCAAGGACCGCCTGATCCACTATTACGCGAAATTCGGATATAAAAATATGGGCGTGTCCGAGTCTGTCCACGGCGGGGCAGTCTGGTATGACATGATCCTGGAATTCGGAGCGCAGGAATCATGAAGATCACACTGATCACGGTCGGAAAGATCAAGGAAAAATTCTTCCAGGATGCGATTGCGGAATATTCCAAACGCTTGAGCCGGTACTGCAAGCTGGAGATCATCCAGGTTGCGGATGAGAAGACGCCGGACGGTGCCAGCGAGGCAGTGGAGACGCAGATCAAAGAAAAAGAAGGTGAACGGATCCTTTCCAATATCAAGGACGGAAGTTTTGTCGTTGCTCTCGCGATCAATGGAAATATGCTGGATTCTGAGGAGCTTGCGGCAAAAATAGAAAAATGGGGTGTGTCCGGGATCAGCCAGATCGTATTTATCATCGGCGGATCGTTAGGTCTTTCAAACCAGGTCCTGGTACGGGCCGATTACAAGCTGAGCTTTTCAAAGATGACATTCCCGCACCAGCTCATGCGGGTCATTCTTCTGGAGCAGATCTACCGGAGTTACCGGATCATTCAGGGAGAACCTTACCATAAATAGCGTGTATTTGTTACTTTTCACGGGGAGGGATATTCCGAACCGAAAATTCCGCATGAGACAGCAGTGATTGCGGATTGAAACAAGGAGGCAAAAACGAGTGACAGAGGAACAGAACGCAGGGAAGATCCTTCTTTTCTGTAAGGAACCTTCACCGGAGCAGATCATGAAATGCCTGCGGGACGCATTTGACGTTCCGGGCAGTGTTCATGATGCGGACCTGAAACTTCATAACGGGGATCTGGACGTGACGATCCGGGTATATTGTGAGAGTGCGGGAGGCGAAGAACAGGAGCTTGTCCGTGGCTGGTCAGACCGGTCGCGTGGGCATTTTTCCAGAGTTGAGACTGCCGCGGTGGATGTGAAGACGAATCTTCTTTATCAGTTGGAGGGAACCGAGAGCATCGTTTCGGTGGATTATACATTTGAGGGGGAGGAGTCCGAATTCCTGACAGAGGAAGAGGAATCTGCAAAGAGAAATATGGAGCAGACGCTGTTCGGCGTTCTTTCTACTCTTCGGGCTGTCATGGCGTTCCGGGGTGAAAAGAGAGGATTTTACTGTCTGGACGCATCCGGGATGGAGAAGCTGATCCTGGATGGAAACGGAAACAGTGAGATGGAACGGTTTCTGCCCTACAAGTCGGTTGGATATGTCCCGGGAAATGATATCGAGGCAGAGCAGTTGAACAGGAGAGAGGGAAACCGCAGGGAATTTGAGGCTCATGGAGTGTATGTTCCGGTATTTTATCCACTTCTGGAAACAGAGGCGGAGGCGGACTGCCGGACACCTTATGAGATCGCGGCCCGTGCGGTAGCACTTCTTCTCGTGGCGGCATTCTCCGAAGCGATGCTTGCTGCGAAGATGGACCAGAAAGAGGCGCTTGAATTTATCGGAAAAAGGATCCGTGAGTTCGGTGCGGAGGACTTTTTCTCGCCGAAAGAATGGAAATATCTGCATGATGAGGAGCCGAAGGAATCGGAGAAGATCTCTTACTCCTGGCAGTACGAAAATCTGCATGTGATGGAGTGGGCGCTGGGGCTGATCGAGGGACCGCTTGATTTCCCGGATCATTTCTGTGACGTGGCGGAAGCTGCGCGGATCCTGACATCGTTCCATTCAATGCGGGAGATCCTGGATGCGGCAAAACCGAGATCTCCGAAGGAGCTTCTCGATGCCTGTGACATGATCTTCTGCCTGGACTGGGCCTGCACCGATACGCGGATGCGGGATCTTCCGACGCCGGCAGGAATGGACGGCGGCGTGGTCTTTGAGCGCCATAAAGCTTTGAACTGGCTCGTGGGGGTCGGGGAAAAGGCGGACTGGGATCATGTGCCGGTGGATACATGATAAAGAGAGCGAACTGTGGGCGTGAAAAGTAACGAAACGAGTGCATTGCAGGAAACTGTGATGCGCTTTTTTTCTTGCTTTTTTTAGCACGTTGTAGTATAATTACGGCACTGCGATAAAGACAAATGTCCACGCTGCACGGCCATGAGGCGGAAGCGAAACAGAAACGCTGCCGATACCGGATCCTGTATCCGGACCGGAGAAAGATGTGGAAAGAAAACCGGAGACTTTTCTGATCGCTGGTCAGGGAAAGGAAGACCGGGATAAAGGAGAAAAATACCATGGGAGAGAAAAAGGTGATCAAAGCGGCGCTCCTCGGTGCCGGAACGGTTGGAAGCGGAGTGTATGCGCTCTCTGAGATGTTAAAGGATGAGATGTTTCAGAAAACAGGAGCTAATCTGGAGATCAAGAAGGTCCTGGTGAGGAACACAAAAAAAGAGCGCCCGGGAATCCCGAAGGAGGTACTGACGGACAACTGGAAGGAAATCCTGGAAGACGATGAAATCCAGCTGGTCATCGAACTGATGGGCGGCGTGGAGCCGGCGAGAACTTATATCGTGGAGGCGCTTGAGACAGGAAAGCAGGTTGTCACGGCAAACAAGGATGTGCTCGCGGAGTACGGACAGGAGATCCTGACACTTGCGGAAAATAATGGATGCGATATCCAGTTTGAGGCTGCCGTTGCCGGTGCGATCCCGATCATCCGGCCGTTAAAGCAGAGTCTTGCAGGAAGTATGCTGACGGAGATCATGGGAATCGTCAACGGGACCACGAACTACATTCTGACGAAGATGTCGGAAGAGGGAATGGATTATCAGGAAGCGCTCGCGAAGGCGATGGAACTTGGCTACGCGGAGGCGGATCCGACGGCTGATGTGGAAGGTTACGATGCGGGCCGAAAGATCGCGATCATGTCCTCCCTGGCATTCAACTCCAAGGTGACATTCAAAGATGTCTACATGGAAGGGATCACAAAGATCACCTCCGATGATATCCGCTATGCAAAGGAATTCGGCTATGTGATCAAACTTCTCGGTGTCACAAAGCTGGTGAACAATGAGATCGAGGTCAAGGTTCACCCGATGCTGATCCCGGAGCAGCATCCGCTCGCGACAGTCCGCGATTCGTTCAACGCAGTGTTTGTCCATGGTGAGGCCTGCGATGACGCGATGTTCATGGGACGCGGTGCAGGAAAGATGCCGACGGCCAGCGCTGTCATGGGTGATATCATTATTGTCATGAGAAATATCGTCCACGATAACTGTGGATGGAACGGCGGTGTTGCATATAAGAATTATCCGGTAAAACCGATCGAGGAGACGAGATCGAGATATTTCCTCCGCCTTCAGGTTGCGAATAAGCCGGGCGCTCTGGCGAATATCGCGGGAGTTCTCGGAAACAACGATGTCAGCATCGCCCAGGTCGTACAGAAACGTGCGCGGGACGGTGTGGCGGAGCTCGTTGTGATCACGGATTCCGTGCTGGAGAGACATTTCAACGATGCGCTGATGATCGTGAAAGGAATGTCCGTATTGCGGGAAGTTTCCGGGATCATCCGTGTATACGGAGATTAAGAAAGAACAGGATGTTGATTGTAAAAAGGCAGATCTGCCTGGTTGGAAATACTTCTGACCGGTAGATCTGCTTTTTTTATCAGAAGACAGTAATTTTCTCCCCCAAACTGCGGACTTTTAGAGCAAAACGCAATTTTCTCCCCAAAATTGCGGACTTTCAGAACAAGATCGACCAAGTCATATTTCCGGACTTGTCTCATATGATGTATCACAGAATGGAAGGGAGGATGGCGGATTGAAGGCTGAAATGGTCCAGAGATTTCTGGAGCAGGTGATCACGGAGAAAGAACCAATACGGGAAATCAGGATACGGATTGGAAAGCCGGTGTTCGTTCTGGATTCGGAGGGGGAAAAAATCCTGAATTTTGATGAAAAAAGTGGAAATCCAGAATTACTGCGGATAGAAGATGAGAAAGAAAATTCAGGAATCGAGAATGGGAGCATGGCGGATTCCGAGCTGATGCGAGCTCTCATGGAAATCTTTGCAAGACATTCCCTCTATGCCTACGAGCGGGAGATCAGCCAGGGATTTCTCACGATCCGCGGCGGACATCGGATCGGGATCACGGGAAAAGCAGTGGTGGAGTCCGGACATGTAAAAACAGTCCGGGATATCTCATCCTTAAACATCCGCATCGCCCACGAGATAAAAGGATGCGCGAAATCCGTGCTGCCGCATCTTCTGTCAGGGGAAGAGTTTCTTGATACGCTGGTGATCTCCCCGCCGGGAGCCGGAAAGACTACCCTTTTGCGTGATCTGATCCGGGAACTTTCCAGCGGGGGATCATGGGGATCCGGGAAAAACGTGTCCGTGGTGGACGAGCGTTCGGAGATCGCGGCCTGTTTTGGTGGGGTCCCGCAGTGTGACCTCGGTCCCCGGACGGATGTGATGGACGGCTGTCCGAAAGCCGTGGGCATGCTCATGATGCTGCGCTCCATGGCACCGCAGGTACTGGCGGTCGACGAAGCGGGCGGGGAGGAGGAGATCCGGGCGATGAAATACGCGATGAAATGCGGGTGCCGGATCCTCGCCACGGTCCATGGAGCGGACATGGAGGACATCATGAAACGTCCGGCGTGGAAAGACATCGTGGGCGAAAAGATATTTTCCCGATATGTGGTCCTCACTGGGGTACCGACACCTGGAACTGTGGCGGAGATCTATGATGAATCTGTATGTCAATGCAGAGAGAAAAGCACCTGTGAAGACAGGTATGCAACGGCAGCATTCAGTTACCGATCTCAGCTGAGGATGACCGGAAAATGGGAGAATGAAAAGATATGAAATATGTGGGACTTTTATGCATGGCGGCAGCGGTGGTGGCGGGCGGTTTTCTGATGGCGGGGGAGTGGGAAGCGCGGGTGAAGATCTTGTTGCTCTTCCGTCAGATGATGGTCTATCTGAAGAGCCGGATCCTCTACTCGAATGAGACGCTTCCGGAGGCTCTGAAGGAAGTCGGAACACGATTTGCGGACGAGAAAAGCGGGATGGAAGCGGAAGCAGGGCTTTTTTTCCTGAGAGTGGAAAAACGGATGGAGGAAGAACGCGGAAAATCATTTTCTGAGATATGGAAAGAGGAGCTGGACAGACTTCCGGAGGATCTGCCGATGAGAAACGAGGATCTTCAGGCACTCCGGTCGCTGGGGGAAAATCTCGGATATGCGGACAAAACGACCCAGGAGCGGACGATCCTTTTCTATCTGGAACAGGCGGATGACTCGCTTGCTTTCCTGAAAAAGGAGACGGAGAGCCGGACGAAACTTTACCGGTCGCTTGGAATGGCAGCGGGACTTTTCATTCTGGTGCTCTTTGTGTAAAGGAGGGGAAACATGGGGGTAAATCTGATCTTTAAGATCGCGGCGGTGGGGATCCTGGTTTCGGTGATGTGCCAGGTTTTAAAGCACAGCGGGCGGGAGGACCAGGCATTTCTCACGAGTCTCGCGGGTCTGATTCTGGTCCTGTTCTGGATCGTACCGTATATTTATGAATTGTTTGAGACGATCAAAAACCTGTTTTCACTGTGAGGGGGAATGACTATGTCTGTGGTACAGGCAGCGCTTTTGGGGCTTACGGCGATCCTGTTTGCGGCTCAGCTGAAGCCGTTGAAGCCGGAGTACGCGGTCTATCTCGTTCTGGCGGCATCCATCGGGATCGGATTTCTGGGACTTGCAAAGCTCGGAGTCCTTCTCGATACTTTGCGGGAGATCGGAAACGGGATCCGGATCCGGCATGTGTATTTGACAACACTTCTCCGGATGGCGGGGATCACTTACATCGCGGAGTTCACGTCTGGGATCTGTAAGGATGCGGGATATTCGGCGGTGGGGACACAGGTGGAGATGGTGGGAAAACTCGCGATCCTGGCGGTGAGCGCACCGGTCGTTCTGTCACTCGTGGAGTCATTGAAGGTGTTTATGGAATGAAAAGATCGGGAAAACGTAGGGGATCTGCGGTGCTGATCCGGTTCATGCTCATGATCATGGGGCTTTTTGCGGGGAGCTTTTTTAGGACAATTCCCGCATTTGCGGCGGAGCCGGGGGATCCCGGGCAGGAAGTATGGACACAGGATGCGGGGAGTACGGCTCTTGATCTTTCAGAGATCGAGAATTATCTGGACCGGATCGGGGAACAGAAAACGGCGGGAATGACATTTGGGGAACTGATGAACATGATCCGGGCAGGGGACATGGAGAAAATCTTTTTGTATGGAAGAGACAGGATCGCCTCCGCGTTATTTTCGGAAATCAGGACAAACGCGTCATTTCTCGCGGAGATCCTGATCCTGTCCCTGTGCGGGGCGGCCTGCTCCGGTTTCTTTGGGATCTTTGGCTCCGACCAGCTGTCGGAGACGGGATTTTATGTGATCTGCATCTGTGTGCAGACCTTTCTGGCGGCTGGCTTTTTTTCCAGCATCCGGATCGCGGAGGAGACGACGGGGGAGATCCTGGGATTCATGAAAGTGCTGCTCCCGGCCTACTTTCTTGCAGTGACGATGGCGGGCGGGGCGGTGACATCCGCCTCGGTCTGCGGGTTTACGATCGGAGCCATCGGAGTGATCCAGACGGTAGTCTCCGGATTCCTTCTGCCGGTCATGAAACTTTACATGGTGATTTCCCTGGTCGGAAATCTGTTCCGGGAGGAGATGTTCTCGGTGATGACGGAGCTTCTGGGAAAGGTTGTGGGGTGGACGGTGAAGACCATGTTCGGGATCGTTGTGGGATTTCATCTGATCCAGGGGCTGGTACTTCCACAGGCGGATGCCATGAAAAACGCGGCGGTCATGCGGGCGGTCGAGGCAGTCCCCGGGGTCGGAGCAGGGGCCGGAGTGGTTTCTGATCTTCTTCTGGGATCGGCGGTCCTGATCAAGAATACAGCTGGAGCAGCGGCAGTGGCAGTCCTGCTTTTTCTGGCAGCAGTTCCGATGGTGAAGCTTGCAGTCCTTATGGTGCTTTACTATCTGGCGGCAGCCGTGATGCAGCCCGTGTGCGACAAACGGCTGACGGCATGTATAACGCAGAATGCCGCCGGACATGGGATGCTGCTGAAGATCGTCGGGTACTCGCTGGCGCTGTTCGTCGTGACGATCGCGGTGATCAGCTATTCGACGAACGCGGTGTATTATGCTGGATGAACAAAATGAGAATGTGCAGTTTTGAAGATGCGGAGCGGGTATGGAAGTCTGAAAAATCAGACGGATGTTTTGGAAGTGATGTGAGCAGCGGTGGAAAAGTGAGGTAAACGGCATGAAAGCAGTGGAAAACTGGGTGCGTGACATCGTATTTTACATGATCTTTGTGACGATGGTCATGAACCTTCTGCCGGATCCGAAATATGAGAAATATCTGCGGCTGTTTGCTGGCGCGGTCATGATCCTTCTGGCGTTTGGACCGGTATTACGGATCACGGGGATGGAGACGGCGATGGCGGGAATCTTTGAAAAGATCACATTTGAGAATGATGTCCGGACGCTGAAGGAAGAGCTGGGGGCGGCAGATGAGCGCCGGATCAGGGAATTTTATGGGCGATACCGGACTGCGGCGGAGGCGGATATCCGGTCGATGGCGGAACATGACGGGCTGGAATGTGAGAGTGTTTCGGTAGATGTGGCGGAAGCCGGGAATATCAGCCATGTGAAGCTGGTGATCAGAGGCAGGCAGGATCAGGCCGGGGCGGGGATCGCCTCGGTGAGAAGAAAGATAGGAGCGTATTATGGAGTGGAAGAACAGGACATTGAGGTCGATGTTAAAAGGAAATAAGGAGAAGGTGCTCTTTTTATTCTGTTCCGGACTGCTTTTGTTTGTGATCTCGCTTCCGGACAGCGGAAAGACGGATCCCGGGTGGAAGAATCGTGCGGCGGAGGCCCTGGCCGATGTGGGGGATGAGCGTGCGGCGGATCCCAGCGCCGGTTCGGAGACGGCAGCAAAGGCGGAGAGTGTTTCCTACGAGGCGGAGCTGGAGCGGCGGATCCGGGAACTTTTAAGGAGTGTGGACGGCGTCGGGGAGGCGGATGTGATGGTAGTCTTAAAATCCTCGGAGGAGAGAGTCTGGCATGTGGATAAGAGCAGCACCTCCTCGGTGACGGAGGAGAGCGGGGCGGATTCCGGGAGTTCCAGGATCATACGGGAGGAAGATCAGTCGGAGAGCACGGTGCTTGACGGGAAGAGCCAGTCGCCGGTGATGGAAAAGGAGGTGAAGCCGGAACTCTCAGGGATCATCATCAGCGCGGACGGGGGAGGAAGCGCGGTGATCCGGGCGGAGATCACGGAGGCCATGGAGGCGCTCCTCGGGCTTCCGGCAAACAAGATCAAGGTGATGAAGCGGGCGGCAGGGGAATCCTGAGAAGAAATTCTCCGGGGCGGGATCCGGCTGTGGAACTTTCGGATGTCCGGAATGAGTGCATGGTGCCGGGAAAATAGATCGGTATTCTGCCGGGACTGCATATTTTAGGCGTGGAATCATAGAATGGAAGTATGAAAGTATGGGAAAGAAGGAGTTTTGCGATGAAACGGATCTTCAGAAGAAATCAGATCATTATCACGACACTGGCAGTCATGATCGCGGCGGCGGGATACCTGAATTACTCGTCGAAGAAGGAAGTGGCGGGGGCAGAGGTGTACGAGGCGGGAATGATGGACATTTCCGATTCGGACATTCTGGCGGAGAATCAGGCGAAGAGCGGAGTGGATGATGGAAGTCTCACGGAGATCGCAAGTCTGGACGGAGACGGCGAGGAGAAGCTTCCGGATGGAAACGAGGTGGCTGCGGTGCCGGAGAGTGCGGAGGTTTCTGGATCTGAGGCTGCAGGGGAGGAGACCGCGGCAGCGGGGATCCAGAATCCGGGCGAGGCGGTGCTCACAGGCGGAACGGGGATCTCTGAGTACATAGCGGGGGTTCAGCTTGGAAGGGAGCAGATCCGGGCGAAGAACAAGGAGACGTTGATGCAGATCATCAACAGTGACCAGATTTCGGAGGAGGAGAAGCAGACGGCGATCCAGAACCTGATCGGTCTGACGGAGGTTTCGGAGAAGGAGAATGCGGCGGAGACACTTCTCAAGGCGAAGGGCTTTGTGGACCCGGTGGTCAGCATTACGGACGGGAAGGCGGACGTCGTTGTGAATGCGGCATCGCTCACGGACCAGGAGCGGGCGCAGATCGAGGATATCGTGAAGAGAAAGACGGAGATCGGGGCGGACGGGATCGTGATCACGCTGCTGGATGCGGAGGAGTGATGGGAACATGGCAGAGGATGAGAAAAAGAACTATGCAAAGAGAGGAGAAAATGGTATAATAACTGTATCTTTGATATACAGGAGGTAATTGTTGTGGCAGCGGAAACAGAGAGAAGCAGTCATAAGGTTTATGAGAAGGACAAAATTGGAGAAGTCCGGATTGCGGATGAAGTCGTGGCAATTATTGCCGGCCTGGCAGCAACTGAAGTTGACGGCGTGGACTCCATGGCGGGAAATATTACGAACGAGCTGGTTGGAAAGCTTGGAATGAAGAACCTTTCCAAAGGCGTTAAGGTGGAAGTTACGGAGGAGCATGTAAGCGTAAATATGGCTCTGAATCTGAAATATGGATATAGTATTCCGGACGTCTGCGAGAAGGTGCAGGAGAAGGTTAAGAACGCGATCGAGAACATGACGGGACTTATGGTACTTGATGTGAATATTAAGATTGCCGGAGTCAGCTTGGAAGAAAAGTAAAGATTGTGACTGCGTGAGGGCAGGATTCCCGGGAGACTGGGGATCCTGCCCTTTTTGGCAAACTTATTCTATTTCGATGGTGTAGTTATAGCTGTAGGTATGGACGTAAAGCATATGATCTTGATACACGAGGAGATCAGGCTGTTTTTTTAGTTTCAGGCGGGAGAGGATTTCGCCGGTGTGAAGATCAAGCTGATAGAGGTAGTCGTCCTCGGAGGTGAAGCCGTATCCGCAGAGGATGACATTGTCTTTTACGATAAAGTTCATGGAGTTATAAGTCTGGTCAGCGCTTCGCCAGAGGAGTTTATTATCTTCCAGATCATAGGCGAACATGAAACAGGTATCCGGCTGGGCATAGCCGTTTGTCACGCTGGCTCCATAGAAGATTCCGTCCCTTAGACAGGCGTTATTTCCGTTGATGTACCATTTGTCGGTGGGATAGGTTAAGACATACAGGCAGTTTCCGGTACCGTTCTCAAAAATATAAAGATCTTCGCCGGACCAGAGGTACTGGTAGTTGTCATCATAAAAGCTGTTCCAGTCGGTGCCGGTCATGGGGAGGGATAATCCTTTACTGTCGTACCATTCGTTTGCAAAATCGATACCGTTTTCTTCTTCGGATACGATCTTTAAATCAAAAGGAGCGGCGGCATCACTGGTGGGATGTGTCTCTTTGACTGTGGACAGGTCGATGGTAATGTATTTTGTCTCAGATTCAGAGCTGCTTTCTGCCGTTGTTTCTGTAGCATTTTTAGAACTGTCTTCTGTCTCTGTTTTTAATTCGATTTCAGAAGTTTGTATCGCTGTTTCTGTGGGAGCCTCTGTTGAAATCGTGTTTTTCTCAGCGCCGCATCCTGATAATAGCATGCACAGGATGATGAACGGCAGACATTTTACTTTGTCCATTGTATTATTTTCCTTTCTGAGGGGAAGTTGGAATTCTGAAGGGATCAGAAAGAGTATACCATATTATAAGGATAAAAAAAACATCTCTCACATAAGGACTTGTGAAAGTATACATTTTCATGTATAATCCTAAATTAGGAGTACTCTGTTCTGCGCTCACATCTGCAGAAGCTGCAAAAGGCAGTTTTTCGGGATACATGGCGGCAAAAAGAGCAGTTTAGAGAGAATGACAATCAGAGCAGCACGGACTGTCGGAAAAGACCGTCGGTCCGTTCAGATAAACGGAGGTAGAAAAGTGACCAGAAGGGAAGCCAGAGAACATTGTTTTAAAATGCTGTTCTGCCAGGATTTTTACCCGGCAGAGGAGAAGGAAGAGCAGTTAGAGAGATATTTTGAAGCGCCGAAGGAGGATGTGACCGGCGAAGACGGAAAAGATGAGATCCTTCATGATCCGTTTGAGAAAGAAGAGGACCGGTATTATCTTGAGAAGCGTGTTGAGAAGATCATGGAGCTGATCCCGGAGATCGATGAGAAGATCAACGAGATCGCGGAAGGCTGGAGAACAAGACGTATGGGTAAAGTCGAGCTTACGATCCTGCGTCTTGCTGTGTTTGAGATGAAATATGATGAGGAGATCCCGGAGAAGGTTGCCATCAACGAAGCAGTCGAACTCGCAAAGAAATTCGGCGGAGATGAAGCTCCGGCGTTTGTAAACGGTATCCTTGCAAAACTGATCCAGAAAGGCAATTAAACGATGGCAGGTGTTTACTCTGTTACACAGGTAAATTCATACATCAAAAATATGTTTGCACAGGACTTCCTTCTTCGCCGCCTGTCGGTGAAGGGGGAAGTTTCCAACTGTAAGTATCACAGTTCCGGACATATCTATTTCACGCTGAAAGACGGAGGCGGAACACTTCAGGCTGTCATGTTCGCAAGCCAGCGACGCGGCCTCAACTTTAAGCTTGCCGAGGGACAGCAGGTCGTTGTAAAAGGAACCGTGGATGTCTACGAGCGGGACGGAAAATACCAGCTCTACGCGTCAGAAATCGAACTTTCCGGGCGCGGGGACCTGTATCTGAGATTTGAAAAACTCTTAAAAGAGCTGGAAGAGATGGGGATGTTTGACCCGCAGTATAAGCGGCCGATCCCGCGGTTTGCGAAGACGGTCGGGATCGTGACGGCTCCGACGGGGGCGGCGATCCGTGATATCATGAACATCGCACACCGGAGAAATCCGTATGTCCAGCTGATCTTATACCCGGCTCTGGTTCAGGGAGACGGGGCGAAGGACAGTATCGTGAAGGGGATCCGGACGCTCGATGCGATGGGACTGGACGTCCTGATCGTCGGGCGCGGCGGCGGTTCGATCGAGGATCTGTGGGCATTTAACGAGGAGGAGGTCGCGAGAGCGATCTTTGCGTGCAATACGCCTGTGATCTCGGCGGTCGGTCACGAGACGGATGTGACGATCGCGGACTATGCGGCGGATCTTCGGGCGCCGACACCATCGGCGGCGGCTGAGCTTGCGGTGTTTGACTATTTCCAGTTCCAGATGGATCTGAACGCGAGAAAGCAGCGTCTGATGAAGGAGATGGCGACATGTCTGGACCGGACGAAGAACAGGCTGAGGCAGGATATGCTGACGCTTCGGTTTTATGATCCGAAGAGCCAGTTAAATGAGAAGAAAAAGCGGTTGGCAGATGCGGAGGATACATTGCTCCGGCTGATCGCGCAGAGGCAGCAGGAGGCAAGAAGAGATCTTCAGAATGCTGAGACGCTGCTTCAGAGAGAGATGAAGGACCGACTTGCCGCGGACAAGAGAAATCTTGCGGTGAAGAGTGCCAGACTCTGGGGACTTTCCCCGTTAAAGAAGATCAGCGATGGTTTTGGATTTATCACGGACGGAGACGGAAAGCGTCTGGAGACCGTGGAACAGGCAGTACCTGGAAGCCGGATCACAGTCCGTGTGAAGGACGGACGGATCGGAGCGACCGTGAACAACGTGGAAAACTATGACATCAGGACATCAGGACAGGAAAAACTGTCGCAGTGAGGAAAGACTATGGATGACGAGACAAGAAAAAAGATGAATGTAGAGGAGACGTTTGCGGCGATCGATAAGATCATCGGAAGGCTGGAAAAGGGAGACGGATCCCTAGAAGAAGCTTTTGCGGACTATGAAGAAGGTATGAAGCTCGTAAAGAGCTGCAATGAAAAGATCGAAATGATCGAGAAGAGGATCCTTGTTTTGAGCGGAGATCAGGCGGAGGGAACGAAAGATGACGGACAGTTTTAAGGAAAAGTTCAGACAGGCGGTCGCAGAGACCGAGGCAGTCGTATATTCTTATCTTCCGGAGGAGACCGGGCACCAGAAGACGATCTTTGAGGCGATGAATTACAGCGTGAAGGCGGGCGGAAAGCGTTTGAGACCGCTGCTGATGCGGGAAGTATACCGTTTATTTGGAGGGAACGGACCGGAGATCGGGCCGTTCATGGCGGCGATGGAGATGATCCACACGTCCTCACTGATCCACGATGATCTTCCGTGTATGGACAATGACGAGTACCGCCGCGGAAAGCTGACGACCTGGAAAGCGTACGGATATGATATGGCGGTCCTCGCGGGCGATGCACTGATGATCTACGCGTTTGAGGTGGCTTCAAAGGCATTCACGATGGGAGCGGACCCTGCGAAGGTCGGACGTGCGATCGGGATCCTTGCGGAGAAGACCGGGATCTACGGTATGATCGGTGGACAGACCGTCGATGTGGAGCTGACCGGAAAGGCGGTCCCGAGGGAGAAACTTGACTTTATCTACCGCTTAAAGACAGGAGCTCTTTTAGAGGCCTCCATGATGATCGGCGCAGTCCTTGCCGGTGCATCCGATGAGGAGATCCGGGAAGTCGAGACAATGGCGTCCGAGGTTGGACTTGCATTCCAGATCCAGGATGATATCCTCGATGTGACGAGCACCCAGGAAGAGCTTGGAAAGCCTGTTTTAAGCGATGAGAAGAATCAGAAGACCACATATGTGACGCTGGAAGGTCTTGAGAAGGCAAAACAGGATGTCAAAGAGATTTCCGACCGGGCAGCGGGAAGACTTGCCGGTCTGCCGGGAAAGAATGAATTTCTGTATGACATTATTGAAATGCTCGTAAACAGGAAAAACTAAGGAAGAAAAATATGTAAGGGAGTAGTCTGGAAACATGCTGCTTGATCATATAAAACAGTCTTCGGACATCAAAAAACTGAAGGAAGACCAGTATCCGGAGCTCGCGAGAGAGATCCGCCAGTTCCTGATCGAAAAGATAAGTAAGACCGGAGGTCATCTCGCCTCAAACCTTGGCGTTGTGGAGCTTACGATGGCGCTGCATCTGGCGTTCGATCTGCCGAAGGACAAGATCGTCTGGGATGTGGGACATCAGGCTTACACGCACAAGCTTTTAAGCGGAAGAAAGGCCGGATTCGACGATCTGCGCCAGTTCGGCGGGATGAGCGGGTTCCCGAAGCGAAAAGAGAGCCCGTACGATGCGTTCGACACGGGACACAGTTCCACTTCGATTTCCGCAGGGCTTGGGATCGCCCAGGCACGGGAGATCACGGGCGAAGAATATTCGGTGATCTCTGTGATCGGAGACGGCGCGCTGACCGGCGGAATGGCCTACGAGGCATTAAATAATGCTGCCCAGATCAAAAAGAACTTTATCATCGTGCTGAACGACAACGAGATGTCGATCTCTAAGAACGTCGGCGGTATGTCACGGTATCTGAGCAGTGTCCGCACGAAGGAAGGCTATGCGGAGCTGAAACTCAAGGTGGAACGGGGACTTTCCTCGATCCCGGTGATCGGAAAGCCGATGGCATATGGGCTTTACCAGTTAAAGAACGGGATCAAGCAGTTTCTCGTCCCGGGAATGCTGTTTGAGGATATGGGTATCACCTACCTGGGACCTGTTGACGGACATGATGTGAAAACGATGATCCGCGTGTTTAAGGAAGCAAAGCGGGTCCAGCATGCAGTCCTGGTCCATGTGATCACGAAAAAGGGAAAAGGTTACAAGCCGGCGGAGGAAAATCCGGCGAGATTCCACGGTGTGGAGCCGTTCGATATCAAGACCGGAAAGCCGCTTAAGAAAAAAGAATTCCCGAGTTATACCGATATCTTTTCTGAGAAGATCTGTGAACTTGCGAAGAAGAACGAGAAGCTCGTTGCGCTGACGGCGGCAATGCCGGACGGAACGGGACTCACGAAGTTTTCGAAGGAATTCCCGAAGCGGTTCTTTGACGTGGGGATTGCGGAGGCACATGAGGTGACGTCCGCGGCTGGTATGGCGTCGGCCGGGCTGAAACCGGTTGTCGCTGTGTATTCCTCGTTTTTACAGCGCGGTTATGATCAGGTGCTCCATGACGTCTGTATCCAGAACCTTCCGGTCTTATTCGCGATCGACCGGGCCGGTCTTGTGGGAAGCGACGGGGAGACCCACCAGGGAATCTTTGATATCTCGTTTCTGAGTCTTGTTCCGGGGATGAACATCATGGCGCCGAAGAATCTCTGGGAGCTTCAGGACATGCTGGAGTTCGGCGTGAAGTTCGACGCACCGCTCGCGATCCGCTATCCGAGAGGTCAGGCGTACCGCGGACTGGAGGAGTTCCGGGCGCCGATCGAGTACGGAAAGGCGGAGATGCTCTATGAGGAGTCTGACATTGCTCTTTTTGCTCTCGGAAGCATGGTGAGCACCGGAGAGCATGTCCGGGAAAAACTGAAGGCAAAAGGACATGCATGTACCCTGGTAAATGCGCGGTTTGTGAAGCCGCTCGACACCGATATGATCGATCATCTGTGCAAAGATCATAAGCTCATCGTCACGATGGAGGAAAATGTGCTCCGCGGCGGCATGGGCATGTATGTCACAAAGTATATTCATGAATTTTATCCGGAGATCCGGGTGATCCAGATCGCACTTCCGGATGCATATGTGGAACACGGAAATGTGTCCGTGCTTCGGGAAATGCTGGGGATCGACAGCGATTCGGTCCTGAAGCGGATCGAGCAGGAACTGGATTCCTGGAAATAAAGACAGTCTGGGAGGCGAAGATCCCGGGAAGGAGAAAAAGCCCATGAAGGAACGTTTGGATGTTCTTCTGGTAAAGAGAAACCTGGCGGAGTCCAGGGAGAAGGCGAAGGCGGTCATCATGTCCGGCATCGTCTATGTAGATGGACAGAAGGAAGACAAGGCGGGTTCCATGTTCGATGAGACTGCGAACGTGGAGGTGCGCGGAACGACTTTAAAATATGTGAGCCGCGGAGGTCTGAAATTAGAGAAGGCGATGACGCACTTTGGCGTGACGCTGGAAGGAAAGATCTGTATGGATGTCGGCGCGTCCACCGGCGGATTTACGGACTGTATGCTCCAGAACGGAGCGGTGAAGGTTTACTCCGTCGATGTTGGACATGGACAGCTCGCATGGAAACTCCGGAACGATGAGCGCGTGGTCTGCATGGAAAAGACGAATATCCGCTATGTGACTCCGGAGGAGATCCCGGACCGGATCCAGTTTGTATCCATTGATGTATCCTTTATCTCCCTGACGAAAGTTCTGGGACCTGTGAAGGCGCTCATGGAGCCGGATGGTGAGGTTGTCTGCCTGATCAAGCCGCAGTTTGAGGCCGGACGTGAGAAGGTTGGAAAGAAGGGTGTTGTCCGTGAAAAATCCGTTCATCTCGAGGTCATCGAGATGGTAGCATCATTTGCCGGAAGCATCGGTTTTGAGGCGCTGCATCTGGAATTTTCACCGATCAAAGGACCGGAAGGAAACATCGAGTACCTGCTTCATTTAAGAAACTGTACTGATGGCAGCACCTTCGCAAACGACGCGATCGGAGCTTCCGGGATCGTCGACAAGGCACACGAGACACTGGATAAATAGGACAGAATATATGAAGAAATTTTACATCGTTGCGAATCCTGACAAAGAAAATACGAAGAACATGCAGACAGCGGTCGAGGAGTATCTGACGACCCGCGGCGCAAAAGTCTCCGCCGGAAAAAGTGCTTCCGGACATGGAAATCCCTATACGGATCCTGAGGATGTTCCGGGAGATACGGAATGTGTCATCACACTCGGCGGCGACGGAACTCTGATCCAGGCGGCGCGGGATCTCGCAGGGCGTGATCTTCCGATGATCGGGATCAACCTCGGCGGTCTCGGGTATCTCACCCAGATCGGGCGGGAAGGCGATGTGAAGGAGCTTCTGGATGCGCTTTTGGAGGATTCTTACCAGATCCAGGAGCGCATGATGTTAAAGGGCTGCGTTTACCGGGACGGAAGACCGGTGAAGGAGAGTATCGCGTTAAATGATATCGTCCTGACAAGGGACGGGGATCCGCGCGTTCTGAAATTAAAGCTGTACGTGGACGGACAGTTTTTAAACGAATTCAGCGCCGATGGCATGATCGTTGCGACACCTACGGGATCGACAGCCTACAATCTGTCGGCGGGCGGGCCGATCGCACAGCCGGACGGACAGCTCATGATCTTGACGCCGATCTGCCCGCACACGCTGACATCGAGAACGATCGTTTTCGGTGCCGGAAGCCGGATCCGGATCGAGATCCCGGCGACGAACCGCGGCAGCCAGGTGGCGGCGTTTGACGGTGACACGCTGGTTCGCCTGGAAAACGGGGATTATATTGAGATCACAAAGGCAGAGACCGTGACCAGGGTAGTGAAGCTGGATCACCGGTCCTTCCTGGATATTTTGAAAACGAAAATGTATGATGCGTAGTGCGCGGGATAGTGTACGCAGAAAGGGGCAGCGGAAGACATGAAGGTTGACAGACATAGTAAGATCGTTGAGCTCATTGGGAAATATCAGATCGAGACGCAGGAGGAGCTGGCGGAATACCTGAAAAAGGCCGGATACCATGTGACGCAGGCGACGGTATCGAGAGATATCCGCGAATTAAAGCTCACAAAAGCACCGGGGAAAAACGGACGCCAGTGCTACGCAGTCATGCAGCATCAGAAGGATTTCGGAGAAAAATACATCCGCATCTTCCGTGACTGCTATGTCTCCATGGATATGGCACAGAATATTCTCGTGATCAAGACCGTTTCCGGTATGGCGATGGCGGTCGCTGAGGCGCTCGATGTGATCGGATTCCATGAGATCGTCGGCTGCGTGGCCGGTGACAACACGATCATGTGTGCCGTGCGGACGGTGGATGACACGATCATCCTGATGGATAAGCTGAAGAAGATCGTGGAAGGAAAATAGAAGAGAGCCGTTTGTTGAAGAAAACGGAGTGAATGATAGAGACAGACCGTCTGCTTTTTGGCAGGCGGTCTGTTGTCCTTCTGGATGGTCTTATTGTGGGTCCAGACATCCAGGCGGCGCTCTGTGAGCCAGGGCAGGGCGGCATCCGGCTGTTTGGCGAGAGCTGTTGCAAAATACCATGCCCGCATCATATTCAGATAGTATTCTTCGATATGTATTTCGGCTGCCCACATAAGATATTCCGGACGGAAGTAACAAGAGTGTCAAGGGAGTTATCTGGGAGGAACAAGGACTGAAAATTTACTTCTGCATACAGTGGTTGTCACAAATTTTGCGACAACCACTGTATTATCTAATTTACGCGAATAACGTGCAAAAGTCCGCGCTTGCGAGACCTTGGCGATTGTCGCGATAACAAGGGGAAACTCGCGAAGCGTGTTTTTGCTTGTTGTTAATGCCCCAGCATATTTTCCATAAAAATTCCATATCCTCTTGTCGGATCGTTGATGAAAACGTGGGTGACAGCTCCGATGAGCTTTCCGTCCTGGATGATCGGGCTGCCGGACATGCCCTGGACGATCCCGCCGGTGAGATTTAAGAGGTCCTCGTCTACGACTTTGAGAACCAGCCCTTTATTTTTTTGCACACTTCCATAATCCACTTTTTGAATTTCGATCTCATAGTCTTTCACCTCTCCGGATACCTTGCTCCGGATGTACGCGCGCCCGCGTTGGATGTCCTGGCGGAATCCGATGGGGATCGCGTCGGCCTGGAGCGAGTCAAGAAAATGTCGGTTTACAGTTCCATAGATTCCTTCCGTTGTGTTTTCGGTCACATCGCCCAACTTTGTCCCTTTTCCGTAGTAGATCACGCCAGACATCACACCGGGCTTTCCTGTCTGGCCTTTTTCAATTCCCAGGATCTGGGTCTCGTAGAGCTCGCCGCCGTCGATATCCACGAGTGCTCCGGTATCGCTGTCACTGATCCCGTGACCCAGAGCGCCGAAGCAGCCGTTCATGTCAACATACGTCATCGTTCCGATCCCCTGGGTATCATCCCGGACCCAGGCGCCGAGCTTGTAGTGACCGTCATCTGCCAGGACAGGCGTCATGTTCACGTCGATTTCCCGCCCATCCCGCCTGATCCCGAGAATCATGGCTTTTCCTCCGGACGCGTTCACGGCATCGACCAGAGCGTCCTTATCTTCTAAAGTCTCACCGTTGATGGTCTGAATATAGTCCCCGGACTTCAAAAGCCCGTATGCCGGTTCCACCACATTTCCCGTCTTATTTGTCACCTGGCCGGTACCGATCACCATGACGCCTTTGGAACTCAGGTAGATCCCGACAGGAGTTCCGCAGGGGATCGCACAGGAACTGTCGACGACGTCAACCTGGATCTCCTTCATGCGGATCAGACCGAGAAGTTTCATTCCGACAAGGTAACTGCCCTCAGTTTTTCCGCACATGGAGACGGAATCCGGGCGGTCGATCCGGATCATCCCATCTGGAATATCGGAGGAGTTTTTCAGGATGACTTCCTCACTGTCACTCTCAAAGGTGATTCCGGGCGGAAGAGAAAAATGGAAGACTTCCTCCTCGTTGACGACCAGATTCAGCTTATCCGGCACCGCATACCGGATATAGATCCAGGAAAATCCCAGAGTGAAGATCAGAGAACACCAGAATACCCGGATCAGGATCCTGCGAAACGATTCTTTTTTCATCATGGCAGCTTCCTCCTTGTCTGTTTCTGTCAGCAGTACAGGCGCGGAGATCATCCGGCTGCGATCCGAAACACAGATCAGACCGGAGAAACCGCCTATTTGATGCACTGCATATATTGAGGCTGCCAGTACCTTTTTAGTATCACCGTTTTTCAAAAGGATTATTCAGGAAGGTCCAGATCGGAAAAGGTGAGAAAAAGGAGAGACAGCTTTTTTGTCTCTCCTAGTATGTGATACATTCTGAAATTCACCCTGTCAGTTTTTTCTCATTCTGTCGATTCATCCCGGTTATAAAAATAGGAGATGCGTCGTTACTTTTCACGGGTAGGAATTTTCTGAACTGAAAATTCCGTATGATACCGTTGCGGTCGCGGATTTTGCCGATTCGGAATGCGAAGCATCGGCAAAATCCTGTTACAGAACGCGGGCATGGAGTGCCCGTGTTCTGTAACGATGCGTCTGCAGATTCAGCCGGCTGCCGGAAGCATAGAAACGTCATTGGAGACAACAGAACAATCCCGGGAATCGAGATGGGTTTTTGTCTCTTTTGCCAGCCGCTTCATTTCCTCCGCATTTTCAAGGACTTTTTCCGTGATCTCCGCGCCGCCGAGAAGTCTCGCAAGCTCGCCGGTCTGTTCCTGCTCATTCAGCTTTTGGATCTTAGTGGAAGTCATTCCGTTCTGCACCGATTTCCTGATTTCAAAGTGCGTATCAGCCATCGCGGCGATCTGAGGAAGGTGGGTGATGCAGAGAACCTGATGCTTTCTTCCGATGTAAGACAGGCGTTCCGATACTTTCTGGGCAGTTCTTCCGCTGATGCCGGTGTCAATCTCATCGAAGATCAGGGTAGGGATATCGTCCGTATCGGCGAGGACGGTCTTGATCGCCAGCATGATCCTTGAGAGCTCACCGCCGGATGCGACTTCGCCGAGCGGTCTTGGCGGGATACTTCCAGGGTTTGTGGAGATCAGAAACTCCACTTCGTCGGAGCCGGAGGCCGTGTAGTGGTCTGTGCGGTGGACATCGACCTGAAATTCCACATGGAGGAAATTCAGATCCCTGAGTTCTTCGGAAATCCGGTTTTCGAGAACTTTTGCGGCTTTTTTCCGCTCTTCGGACAGGCGCCCGCAGAGAAGAGCGAGGACATGTTTCTGTTCTTCGAAGACTGCCTTTGCGGCGCGGGCCAGTTCTTCATAATTTTCAAGTTCTTCCAGGCGTTTTTTCTTTGCATCAAGACTTCGCAGGACTGCCTCCTCGGTTGAGCCATATTTCGCAGTCATCTGGCGGATCAGATCGAGACGCTCTTCCGTCTGCTGAAAGTCTTCCCCGGAAAATTCCATCTCATCCAGATAGCCGGAGATCGAACGGCAGAGATCGGACAGGATACTTTCTGCATCGGAGAGACCGGATGCGATCCCGCTCAGCCGTTCATCGTAGGAGGAGACATTTTCTACCTCGTGGCAGGCCCGGCCGATCATATCGCTGTCAAGAACCTGGTATGCGGCCTGAAGACTTTCCATGATCTTCTGGCTGTGGGCATATTTGCGGAACTTTGCGGCCAGTTCTTCTTCTTCCCCCGGTCTTAAAGCGGCGTTCTCGATCTCAGTAATCTCGAAACGGATAAAGTCGAGTTCCCGCTTCCGGCTCTCGTCATCCAGAGAAAATCCGTCAAGTTTTCCTTTTAATTCCAGATATTTCCGGTAGCTTTCCGCGACTTCTCTTCTCAGCATCCCTGTTTCTTTCCGAGAATATTCGTCGAGGATCTCCAGATGTTTCTGCCTGTGAAGGAGAGACTGGTGCTCATGCTGGCCGTGGATATCTAAAAGTTTTCCGGTTACAGCCTTTAAGCGGGCTGTCGTTACGGTTTCATCATTGATCCGGCTGATACTTCTCGTCGGAGTGATCTTTTTTGAGATAATGAGAAGTCCGTCATCATCCGGATATACATCCATCGACTTTAATTCTTCACGTTTTTTCTCATCGTCGACGGAGAAGGTAAGCTCGATATAGGCATAGTCCTCACCGCGGCGGATCATGTCCTTTGATGCTTTTGCACCCAGCGCGAGAGCGACAGAGCCGATAATAATTGATTTTCCGGCTCCGGTCTCACCGGTCAGAATATTTAAACCGTTTCCAAATTCTACATCTGCCTGTTCGATCAGGGCAAGATTCTTTACATGTAATCCAATCAGCATCCGGATTCCCCGCTTTCTGTAAGTCTATGAAAAATCAATAGAAACATTTGTTCGATTTCGTAAAACGAGTATAGCACACATCTGTTCGATTGTCCAGTAAAAATCGAACATTTGTTCCTGAAAAATACTACGGTAAAAAATCGCAGCTTTGCCGTTGTTTTTTGCAGATGGGAATTTCCCAGAGTAAAAATTCTATATAACGCGCAGACCTCGCGAAGTCTGCTGATCCGGAATACAGAACCTCGGCAAAATTCGGCTCGGAAAAATCCTGTCCCGGGTTCTTGCCCCGGCATATTCAAGGTGATAGAATGAAAAAAATGATACATGAGGAGGAAAAGCATGAAAATCGCACCTGCGCAGATGCGTATGACCGGAAATGTACAGGAAAATCTGGAGAAAAGTCTGAAATTTTGTGATCTGGCAGAGGACTGTGATCTTCTTTTTTCCCGGAGATCCAGTTGTCCCCGTTTTTTCCGCAATATGAAAAGCAGGATGCTGAAATGTATGTCATGGAAAAAAACGGGCAGGAGATCGCGGAACTTGCCGGTAAAGCAAAAGAACATCAGTATTACCTTTCGCCGAATGTCTATTTAAAACTTGAAAACCCTATGAAAAACTCCCGCCGCCGGATGTGCCATGTCCGGGGACGGGAGCTTTTCATTTTTTATGCAAGCGTTTTTAAAAAGGTGCTCAGCAGGTTTGCGGGGATCTGTCCGGGTGCGGATGCCTTTCCGGCCGTTCCGAAGGTCACGCAGGAGCCGACAAGCTGTCCGCAGATACGGCTGATCACTCCGGCAGGACTCATGGACATCGTGATCACCGGCGTCTCATTGTGTTCCTCCTTCATTGTCATCGTTGCGTCGAGCAGTGTGAGGACATCGCGGTCACACTGGGGCATAACTGCGAACTTTACGATGTCGGCACCGAGAGACTGCATCAGGCAGAGATTGTTCACGATGATGTTTTTGTCCGGTGTTGCCGTGAAGTCGTGGCGGGAGGCGACAACTTTTACTCCGACCCGGTGGGCGGCTGCGACGATCGTCTTCATCGTGTCTTCCCCGCGGGAGAGTTCCACGTCAACGAGATCGATGAGACCGCTGTCGATCACGGCGAGGATCGTCTTTGTGTAGGTTTCGGTATCGATTTCCAGCATTCCGCCTTCCACGCTGGTGCGGATCGTGAAGAGGACCGGGATATTTCCCAGAGTATTTCGGAATAAGGTCATTGCCTTGATCCGGACTTCGGGATCTTCCATACCGGTGTAGAAGTCAGCACGCCATTCGATCAGGTCAAACGGAGTATTTCGGATCAGATTTACAGATTTTTTCAGGTCATCAAGATTTGTATCCGTAACCGGAATGCAGATCTTCGGCATTCCGTCTCCCAATTTTACATTTTTTACTTTTACAATTGCTCCCATAAGCGGTTACTCCCCTGTTTCTATATGATTGATGTAATATTCGGTCATGCGTTATATAACGCGCATCTCGCAGAAAGAATGCCGGTGCTTTGCATTCCAAATCGGCAAAGCCTGCGAGGCGTGATCCGCTATGTCCATAGTATAAAGACAGGAGAGAGAAAAGTCAACACTTACACGCGTTAAAGTTTAAAAATTTAAAGTAATATATTAACGGGAACGATCAATTCCTACTTATCAAGCGAACTCATCGATCGATCGCAAAGGTGTGCAAAGAATTGTTAAAATAATATCATATAGATTCACAGGAAAACTGTCTTATTCCTGCATTTCACACATCAATTTTTACCATTCATACACGATTTTGTGCAGTTTGCACGAACCCCATTGTATCAGAGCTACGTTTACGTTAAAATTTAGACATGAAATGTGAAATATTTATAAAGAATATGAAGCATTTGAAAAGTGGGTATGTAATGATCCGGGTGGGACCGGACAATTACGGGTAAACAAAAAGAAGGAGAGGTAAACAGTATGAGATTAGTGAAAAGAATCACAGCAGCAGCTATGGCACTCACAATGACAGCAGCTCTTGCAGGATGCGGCAGCAGCTCCGGCAGTACATCTACAACAGCAGCAGCTGACACAACAGCGGCAGCCGTAACTGAGAAAGCGGCGGATGGTTCCAGCGCAGAGGCAGGCAGCACGTCCGTGAGCATTGACAGGGCGAAAGAGTTTGTCACAGTCGCAACCGGTCCTACGAGTGGTATCTACTACCCGATCGGCGGCGCATTCGCAACCGCATTAGGAAATGCAGGATATAAGACATCCGCACAGGCAACCGGCGCTTCCGTTGAGAACATCAACTTGATCTTAAACGGTGAGGCAGAGCTTGCGATCGCAATGCAGGACTCCGTCGTACAGGCTTATGAGGGTTTTGGTGCGTTTGAGAAGGCAGAGCCGGATCTGAGAGCCATGATGAGACTCTGGCCGAACTACGTACAGCTCGTAACCGTGGCAAGCACAGGCATCAAGAGCGTTGAGGACTTAAAGGGCAAGAGAGTCGGTATCGGTGCTCCGAACTCCGGTGTTGAGTTAAATGCGAGAATGATCTATGAAGCATACGGCATGACATATGAGGATAGTGATGTTGACTACTTATCCTACGGCGAAGCGATCGACCAGATGAAGAACGGTCAGTGCGACGCGGCATTCGTTACCTCCGGTCTTCCGAACGCAACCGTCAGCGAGCTGGCATTCAGCTACGATATGGTGATCGTTCCGATCGACGGCGAAGGCAGAGATAACCTGATCGAGAAGTATCCGTTCTTCTCCGCAAGCACGATCCCGGCCAATACATACAACAACAAAGAGGATGTGGAGAGCGTATTCGTTTACAATATCATGCTTGTAAATAAGGACGTATCCGATGACATGGTCTACGATATGCTTGACTGCATCTTCTCCGACGATGGAATCGCTACCATCAAGGCATCCCACAACACAGCAGACAAGAACATCGATGTTTCCTTCGGTGTTGACGATGTAAAGATCCCGCTTCATGACGGTGCTGCGAAGTGGTGGCAGGATCACGGTTATGAGACTCCTGAGAACTAAATTAAAAATCCTGATTCCGGTTCTTCTGGTAATCACAGCAATCTCTGCTGCCGTATTTATACGGCAGCAGAAAAAAATTCTGGTGATCGAAGAGCTTGAAACCGGAAATGTTTACCGGGAGATTCCGGTAAAGACCGGTGACGAGCTTTCCTTCCAGTGGGAACATTCCTTTGAGCATATTCCATGGTACGAGTATTACGAGATACAGAAAGACGGAAGCTTCCTTCTCCACACCATCGCGGTCGCGGGCTTCGGTGCCGGAATTCCGGCAGAGATGGACTGCAAATACCGCTACGAAGACGGACTCGTCTACATGGATGAGATCGAAAGCGTCTTTCCGCAGTTCAACTGGATCAATTCCCAGACAGCCCTGAAGAATATCAAGGTGAATGGCGAGCTCCTGATTCAGGGCCCTGACATGCCGCATCACGTAAAAATGGTGCTGAGGATCCGGAATGGTTTCGAAAAATAAGAAAAGGAAACTGCTGAAGAAACATCGACAACAACTCTGACAACGAAGGGAAGGGAAATTTGTATGAGCGAAAAAGAAAAAAACATCGTCCCCAGTACAGCGGAAGCAGAGATGAGCGAGGAAGAAAAACAGAAACTCCTCGAGCAGTTTGATAAAGAGAGCAAGACGAGAAAGTTCGGGTCCCCGGTATTAAAGAAAGCTTACCGGGTATTCGCGATCATCGTTACCTTATATCATCTGGTTTTCGCATCCGGTCTTTACATGCCGGAAACATTAAAGCATCGTTCCATCCATGTCGGCATGATCCTGATTCTTGCCTTCATGCTTTATCCGGCTACGAAAAAAGCGAGCCGCAAAGTGATCGCGTGGTATGATTATGTATTTATCGCATTGTCAGCCGCAGTTCCGATCTATATGTGCGTAGATTATGTAAACATCATCAACCGTGCCGGAAAGCCGGACATGATGGATGTCGTGATCGGTACCCTTTTAACCCTGGTCGTTCTGGAGGCAACGAGACGTGTCTGCGGCATGGCACTCCCGATCATCTCCATTATCTTTATGATCTACAGCTTAATGGGCACGAAGCAGGGACTCATCCCGATCGATGTCCCGGGCATCTTCCTCCACAGAGGATATACATGGCAGAAGTTAATGAGCCATTTCTTCTCGAACACGGAAGGTATTTACGGATCGTCGGTCAACGTCGCGTCCACCTACATCTTCCTATTCATTGCCTTCGGTGAAGTCATGAACAAGTGTGGCATGGGTCAGTTCTTCAACGACTTCGCAAACGCCATCGCGGGCGGCACAAAGGGCGGCCCGGCAAAGGTAGCAGTCGTTGCTTCCGGACTTCTCGGAATGATCAACGGTGCGGCCGTAGCCGTCGTTGTTACGACCGGTTCCTTCACGATCCCGCTTATGAAAAAATCCGGCTATGACGACGAGTTCGCAGGCGCCGTTGTTGCGACCGGTTCTGTCGGCGGACAGCTGATGCCGCCGGTTATGGGTGCTGCCGCATTTATCATGGCAGATACTCTTGGCATGAAGTACAACGAACTTCTTTTATCCGCGATCATCCCGGCAGTTATCTACTACATGGGCATCCTGTTCCAGATCCAGATGAGGGCTGAGAAGATGGGAATGCAGGGAACCCCGAAGGATCAGCTTCCGAAGATGTCCCAGGTTATGAAGGAGTACGGTCATCTGGCACTTCCGATCATTTTCCTCGTTTACATGCTGTTCTTCTCCGGAAAGACGGTTATCATGGCTGCGTTCTATACGATCGTATTCACGATCATCGTGGCGCAGTGCAGAAAGAATACGAGAATGACCTTCCAGGATATTCTTGATGCGATGGTAGCGAGCGCGAAGTCTACCGTATCCGTAGCGATCGCCTGCGCCTGCGTTGGTATCATCGTTGGTTCCTGCTCGATCACAGGTTTCGCCCTGAACATGGCAAATACCATCATCAGCATCGGCGGAAAGAGCCTGATGTTCACACTGGTATTCACAATGATCACCTGCATGATCTTAGGTATGGGTCTTCCGAGTATCCCGTCCTATATCATTACATCCACGATCGCAGCTCCGGCTCTGGTACAGCTTGGTATCCCGGCCCTGGTTGCCCACATGTTCTGTTTCTACTTCGCGATGTTCGCAAACCTGACACCGCCGGTTGCCCTTGCAGCCTTTGCGGCAGCAGGTATCGCAGGCGGAAGTCCGATGAAGACAGGATGGGCATCCGTAAAGCTTGCGCTTGCAGGATTCATTCTTCCGTACATGTTTGTATACAATACAGACCTTCTGTTGCTTGATACTCCGCTTGCAAAAGCGATTCAGGTTGCAGTAACTGCTGCAGTTGGTGTATTCTTAATCAGTACAGCAGTCGAAGGTTTCCTGTTCACAAAGGTCAACATCGTATTGAGAATTGCCAGCCTCATTGGCGCTTATCTCCTGATCGACAGCGGTCTTGTGACAGATATCGCAGGTATCGTGATCTGCGCAGTTGTATTCGTATTCCAGAAAGCAGCTGCAAAGAAGAGTGCACCGGCGGCAGCGTAGACCTTCATAGATAACCGGTGAACACACAGGGACTGCTGCAGAAAATTTACTGCGGCGGTCCCTGTTTTTCTATATGTGTCTGTTAGAATACGCCGGGTCAGGCGTCAGACAGTTGTGATCCATGCCATGCGCAGATGGAAGCGCAGACATTCCGAAATGGAGGTTTTGCGCAGATTGCAATAACCACTGCGGACAGATATAGAAAAACAGGGATCGTCAGAGACAGGAGGAAACAACATGCTTCTTGATGTTATTTACAGTATCTGCTTTAACATCTGCCTATTGGTAGTGCTCGCCTTCATGATGACGAAGATGGACTTTGTCCAGAGACTTCTATTAAATGAAGAGGGCGGAAGTGAGGAAGGAAGAGGGGAGAGTGTCTGGCAGAGGATCTGGGAAAAGGTGCTTCTCGGTGTGATCTTCGGAGTCTTCTGCATCATCTCTGATTACATCGGGATCCAGGTGACAGGGGCGCTGCCGAATGCCCGGGTGATCGGTGTTCTGTCCGCCGGATTTCTGGGTGGGCCTGTCTCGGGCTTTATCACGACAGTGATCGCGGCGGCCCATCGGTATCTGATCTTTCCAGAAAGGATCTCCACGGTAGCCTGTGTGCTCTCCGCGATCATCCACGGGATCATCGGTTCCTTTATCGGCTGGAAGAAGAAGGGAAACCGCCAGTACTCGAATACGTTTCTGCTCGGAGTCACGTTCATTTCCGAGATGATCCATATTGTTCTGATCCTGCTTCTCACCAGGCCATTTGATGCGGCCGTTGAGATCGTAAAGATCGTGATCGTTCCGATGGTGATCATCAATTCCGTCGGCATGGTGATCTTCTTTAATGTTTTTAAATCGATCTTCAACACGGAAGACTTAAAGGTCGCATCCAAGGTCTCCCTCGCCATGAGAACCGCCGAGCGGTGTACCCCGTATCTGGGCTCTGTGGAGAATGACCGGAAGACTGCAGGAAAGATCATCGACATTATTATGGAAGAGTACCACTGTCAGGGCGCGGCACTGATCGATGACATGAAATTTCTGGCAAGGAGCGGGGCATTTTCCAGTATCGTTCTCACAGAGAACAATTATCCGAGACTTTTATCTGCAACAAAGACCTTCAAGACAACGAGGATCAGCCGCGTACCTTTACCGGAGGACGGATTTTATCCTCTTTATAAGGAGAATGTGATCATCTCCGCACCGATCCTCCTCGATGAGGGAAAGGTTCTGGCGCTTGTGATGCTGGTGAAGAAAAATGCCTATTCCTATCGTGCGGACATTGAATTTGTCACGGGACTCGCGAATCACTTCGCGATGCAGATCAAGCTCTCGGAGATGGAGAAACAGAAGGAAGAGCTGAGAAAAGCGGAGCTTCGGACCCTGCAGTCCCAGATCAATCCGCACTTCCTGTTCAATTCTTTAAATACGATCTCCTACTTCTGCCGGGAAAAGCCGGAGAAAGCGAGGGAGCTCTTACTGGCACTGAGCTCCTACTTCCGCAGCATGCTGGAGGATACCGATTATATGGTAACGCTGGACACGGAGTTAGAGCATGTAAAAGCCTATACGATGCTTGAGGAGGCGCGGTTTGAAAAACGTCTCTCGATCGAGATCAATGCGGATCCGGAGGCGTTACGAAGCTGCGTGCCGAACCTGATCTTACAGCCCATCGTGGAGAATGCGGTCCATCACGGGGCAATGCAGAGGGAAAAAGGAGTCGGAAAGGTCATCGTAAACGTGAAACGGGAGGAACGATCCACGAGGATCGATGTGATCGACAACGGACCAGGAATGGACTACCGGATCGTCCAGAGCCTGTACGGCGGGGAGAAAGTGGAACACACAGGAATCGGAATGATGAACGTGCAGCAGAGACTGATCTCCTTATACGGAAAGTCCTACGGACTTCAGATCGTGACAAGTGAAGAAGGGACGGACGTGCGGATGAACATTCCGGACAGCGCGGCTGGAAGCGCGCAGCAGGAGAAAACGACCGGCTGACGATCTTTTGGAAGAACAGATGACAACAGCCTGCTGTTTGGAACAGCGGAGTTTTTGGCAGAACATGGGAGGCATGAGGTATGAGAATAGCAGTAGTTGACGATGAGCGCCCGGCAAGAAGCGAACTTAAATATCTGGTGGAGCAGTGTGAGCCGGATGCGGAGATCGCGGAGGCCGACGGGAGCGAAGAATTTCTTGCAATGCTGGAAAATGAGACCTTTGATGTGTGTTTTGTGGATATCAATCTGGGTGGCATGAACGGCACTACGCTGGCATCCATGATAAAGAGAAAGCAGCCGGATACGCTGATCATCTTTGCCACTGCGTTCCAGGAATACGCGGTAAAGGCCTTTGAGATCGGAGCGGTGGATTATCTCTTAAAACCCTTTGACTATGAACGCGTCAAACGGGCGATGGAGCGGATCCATGAACACATAAAGGAAAAGGCCGCCGGTCCCGGATATGAAATCGGAAAGATCATGGTGAACGTGGGCTCCAGCTTTCAGGTCGTTGATGTGGCAGATATCGTATTCATTGAGACGGAAAAGCGTTCCTGCAAGATCCATATGAAGGACGGATCCTTCTATCTGCAGAACGAGTCACTGAACAATTATGAGACTCACCTGAAAAAGAGCCGGTTCTTCCGGATCCACAAGAGCTACCTGATCAATCTGGATTATGTAAAAGAGATGCAGGTGAGCTACAATAACGGATATTGTGTAAAAATGAAATTTTATGATGCTGAGGCCCTGCCGATCGGACGGACTCAGGTGAAGGAATTTAGACAGATTTTTGAAAAATAGAAATTATTAAAATAGTACGAACAGCAGACACGATAAAGAAAATATAAGCGGAATAACAAAGAGGATCCTGCAGGGAAACTGTGAGCAGCACAAAGGAAGTGTGGTTCAAGTTCCCTGGCAGGATCCTTTTTAAACATAGCCAGATAGGAAGCAGGTCTCTTTTGGATGGAGAGTAATGCAGATTTATTTCTGCGAGAGTTTTGTCTCTGACTGAGATAAACGCTGCGTGGGCATACGCAGCAATTTTGAAAAGAATTGGTCCGAGCCTGGAAAATATCATCACAGAGCAGTTCCTCGCTCCGCAGTACCCGGAAGTGCCGCTGGAACAGTTTTCGGATTCGCCGTTTGTCATGCTGACTCCGGAGAGCAGTATGTATCGGAGGGCTGCGGGACAAGGTATGGATTCGCTCCGAAGACGGTCCTGACACTGGACCAGGAGATGACTGCTTATAATATGACATGTGCCGGTCTGGGCGCGTCCTTTGTGAGTGACACACTTGTCAAAGGGGCAATGCCGCACCCGAACGTGGTGTACTACAAGCTGTCCCCGGAATTTGCAAGCCAGACGATCTATTTTTATTACAAAAGAAACCGCTATATCCCGAAGTGTATGTCGGAGTTTCTGGAGATGCTGGATCAGAAACAGGAATCACGAAATGGAAGAGATAGAAGACCGGAGTACGGATCCGCGATCGGTACCGGCCGCTGAAAAGAAAAGGTATGGAGGTTCTGCCTGCATCGTTCCAGACACATTCGAAATGTGAGATGAGTGGTAATGGAATATGCCGGAATGATCATGCAGGCAGAAGATCCTGTGCGTATGTAGATCCTCTTTTATTATAGGCGGATCAGAGGAAAAAGCTAATTTCAAAAATGTGATAACAGGTATCACAAAAAATGGACTATACTAATTTAGAAAAAATTTATAAAATATAGATAAATGTTTGTTGCATAAAGAAAGGCATTTATGCTATGATTATTTTACTAATCTCTAAAAGGCTTTATAACTCTTAAATTCTGAGAACAAGTCATGTTTCTTTTGTTCAGACAATTAATCCATGAGAAAATGAGAATAATATTATTTGCAGTGTATTGAAGTAAATGATGGCTATGGTAATAGTATCTGGAGGTAAAAAGTATATGGAAAAGGTATATATTTTATATGAGGAAAGAGAAAATAGTCAACTATGCGGAATAAGAGGAGTTTGGGGAGAAAAAGAAAAGGCAATTGCTCAAATGAAAAAGCTAATTTTATCTAATAATTTATATACAGAGTACAGTGCAATTAATTATGAGAAAGGATATGTAGAAAGCGACCCGATGTATTCTGAAGATGTATATTCTAATTATTATGTTCAGCAAATGGAAAAAATGTAAAGAAAGAGCAATTCTATTTGTAGAATTGCTCAAATTAACGTTAGTCCAGATATTTTTTTAAATATTTGTTAAAATGTTCAACTAAAGCGAGACCATCAACGCCAGGTCTCCACATAAAGAAATTTTTGTCATATTCATCAAACCAAAATGAAATTTCCCGATTTCGTTTTGGATCTCGAGTAATATCGCCTTCAAGAACTACCCAAAATGGAAGAATGGAGGGGTCGGTAATTTTTCCAATTCGACGATAAGCTTTCATTAATCCGGGTGTGAATAACTTGCACATTCGTTCATGCGCATTACCACGGCCAGCGCTTGGGTCTTTTCCTTCGACCCAGCCATCTTGACGTTTGATTTCACCAAAAAGTATTTTTCCTGTTTTTCTATTTGTAATTGAAAAATCAGGGGAAACACCCCAACCGCGACTTTGGGCATTTTTCATTGTCGCAGCATCTGGATTAAAAATTTGTCGGGTTGTTTCAGGAGAGAGGACAACATTTTCGTATAAATGTTTCAAATCCGTTGGATGATCGGAAATAAAGTAATCAGTCCCCTGGAAAGCCTCTCTAAAAACCCGTATTAAATTCTGTTCGGCGACACCAGCTTTTCCACCGGGACCGGAATCTGTTTGCCAATTATCTCTGCTTTGCAAGTTTTTTCTAGACATTTAATACCTCACATATTTTTAAATAATTCCTCGAGTGATATGCCAAAACCATCCGCTATTTTTTTTATATTTTTTATTGATATATTGCGTTTTCCTGCTTCAACTGAGGAGTAATAGGTTCTATCCATATCTATTTTTAAAGCAAATTTTTCTTGACTTAGTCCTTGCTGGTTTCGCAGTTCTTTAATCCTGTTTGCAAAATCAACGATTACCATAATTTGTCTCCTTTTCACTAAAATTCTACATATATGATGTATATAAAGCAACGGATTATAAGTCACAATTCGGTGTTGACTTTAATTGTTATATCGGGTATATTATAAAATAGATTATGGGAAAGGATGATAGGAATGCCTGAAAAAGAAAAGACAGATATTACAGCATATTCCATATACAATCTCGAACAAAAAAAAAGAACAAAAATTAATCCATTAGAGGATATATATCCTAAATTACCGAAAAAAAAATATCAGGTAATATATGCAGATCCTCCTTGGGATTATGGCGGAAAAATGCAGTATGATAGATCGACGATCAAGGATAAAAATGTTGGATTTGAAAAAAAGATATTTATCAGTTCAGCAGCATTTAAATATCCAACAGTAAAATTGAAACAATTAAAGGAACTTGATGTAAATTCTATTGCTGCAGATGATTGCATTTTATTTATGTGGACCACGGGACCTCAGATGGCTAATTCCATAGAATTAGGTGAGGCATGGGGCTTTGAATATAAGACAGTGGCATTTGTCTGGGATAAAATGGTACATAATCCGGGTAGATACACACTTAGTCAAACAGAATTTGTTTTAGCGTTTAAGAAAGGTAAATTTCCACAACCCAGAGGTGCAAGAAATGTGCGGCAGATGATAACGATTCATAGAGGTGACCATAGTGTCAAACCAGTAGCGGTTATTGATGGAATTACAAAAATGTTTCCAGAGCAAGATAAGATTGAACTCTTCGCAAGGAATAATTATATTGGATGGGATAACTGGGGACTTGAAATTCCTGACAAAAAAATAGAAATAAAAACTGAAGGTGAGATCAATAAAGAAACATTTATAGAAAAAAGCTGCAACGAGGAACAATTGACTTTGAAATTTGAGGATGACTAGACGGGATAACGATTAAATAAAGTATATATGTTAGGAGATTGTATATTTACGATGGGATAGAAGTATTACTTAAAATTACAATTTTTATCACAAAAAATTCACAAACCTCCCTTGACTTTGAATATCCGATGTGTTACATTACAAATAGAACAGTGAGGTGGTGAATATGTCATCGACAAAGAGAGATTATTATGAAGTGCTGGGTGTTGCAAAAGATGCGGACGCTGCAGCAATTAAACGTGCATATAGAAAACTGGCAAAGAAGTATCATCCGGATTCCAACCCGGGTGACAAGACGGCTGAGCAGATGTTTAAGGATGTAAACGAAGCTTACGATGTCTTAAGTGATCCGAAGAAGAAGAAACTCTACGATCAGTTCGGACATGCGGCCTTTGATGAGACGGCCGGATATGGACAGGGTGCCCAGGGCGCCGGTGGATTTGGCGGCTTCGGTGGTTTTGGAAACGGCGGAGCTTACAGGTCCGGATCATTCCGCTCCGGTGACGGAACTTACCATGAGTTCCACTTTGAGGGCGGCGATGGAGACGATATCTTTGGTGATATCTTCGGAAATATGTTCGGCGGAAAAGGAAGCGCCGGCGGACGTTCGGGATTCGGCGGTGGATCTGGTTTTCGCGGAGCGTCAGGCGGAGCTTCCGGTTTCGGCGGATTTGGCAACGGCTCCGGCTTTTCAAACCGCGGCAATGACTTAAATGCAGAGGTTCAGATCACGTTCGACGAAGCAGTCTTTGGCTGCGAAAAGACGATCACGATCCAGAACCCGAACCAGCCGGGCAGCAGACCGCAGACTCTTCAGGTTAAGATCCCGGCCGGGATCGAGACCGGAAAGAGCATTCGTCTTGCAGGTAAGGGAATGCCTGGAACCGGCGGCGGAGCGGCAGGAGATCTTTTCCTGAAGATCACGGTTAGTGAGAAGACGGGCTGGACAAGAAAAGGCATGGATGTCTACACGGATGTGGAAGTTCCGTTTACCACAGCTGTATTCGGCGGAGAGGCACTCGTCCATACCCTTTACGGCGATGTTGTCTGCAAGATCAAAGCGGGAACACGTTCCGGCACGAAGATCCGTCTTCGCGGCAAAGGAATCGTTTCACTGAAGGATTCGAACGTACACGGCGATCAGTATGCCGTTGTAAGGATCGAAGTTCCGAGTGATCTGAGTGCGGAGGCAAAACAGAAACTGAAAGAATTCGAAGAAATCTGCAAGCGCGACGGAAGGTTCCATGCAGCGTAAAGAATGAGAAACATGGCAGGGTGAGGAAATACTTCGGTATGGCTGCCCGGTCATGAATCCGGATAAGAATAAAAAAGCTCTGAGAAGACAGAAAAAATGTCTTTTCAGAGCTTTTTTTAGAATATGCTAAAAAATGAGCAGGACTTTTTACAGTCCTGCTCATGGTAAAAAACACAGATCAGATCAATTATTTGATCACATGGATCCAGCCTTCCGGTGCCTCGATGTGGCCCATCTGGATGCCTGTTAATGTGTCGTAGAGTTTCTGGATCACCGGACCCATCTTCTCCATACCGCTCGGGAAGCAGATCTCGTTGCCGTGGTCTACGATCTTGCCGACCGGAGAGATAACAGCAGCAGTACCGCACAGACCGCACTCTGCGAAGTCTTTTACTTCTGAGAACGGAACCTTGCGCTCCTCTGTCTTTAAGCCGAGGTAATGCTCAGCAACGTAGAGGATGGAACGACGTGTGATGGACGGAAGGATGGAATCAGACTTCGGCGTTACGACTGTGCCGTCTTTTGTAACGAAGATGAAGTTTGCTCCGCCTGTCTCCTCAACGTATGTTCTTGTACCTGCATCAAGGTACATATTCTCATCGAAGCCCTGCTTGTGAGCGTCAACGATCGCATGTAAGCTCATTGCGTAGTTTAAACCAGCTTTTACATGACCGGTTCCGTGAGGTGCTGCACGGTCGAAGTCTGTGACACGGATCGTGATCGGCTTAGCGCCGCCTTTGAAGTACGGGCCAACCGGAGTACAGAAGGCACGGAACTGATACTCGGATGCCGGTTTTACGCCGATAACCGGGTTTGTACCGAACATGTACGGACGGATGTAGAGAGTAGCACCGGAGCCATACGGCGGAACGAAGTCAGCGTTTGCCTCAACAAGCTTTGTGACAGCCTCAACGAAGCGCTCCTTTGGGAACTGCGGCATCTCAAGTCTTGCTGCGGAGTTCATCATACGTTCTGCGTTTAAGTCCGGACGGAAGATCACGATGTGACCGTCTTCTGTTGTATATGCTTTTAAGCCCTCGAAGCATGTCTGAGCATACTGTAATACGCAGGCACACTCGCTTAATGTAATCGTATCGTCTGTGATGAGAGCGCCTTCATCCCAAGAACCATCTTTAAAATTGGATACATATCTGTAATCAGTTTTGATGTAACCGAATCCGATATTGGACCAGTCGATATCTTTCTTTGCCATTGGAAATTCCTCCATTCTGCCGTCTGACGGCATTGTATTTTTTGCCGCCGGGGTCGGGCGGTAATGTCTTTTTACTGCGGTACTGTTTCGATGTAATGAACAGTTACCGTGTTTTCTATTATAAATACTTAAGATTTATCCTGCAAGTTCTTTATGGCAAAAAGATGAAAAAAATATGGGAAAATGGGAGAAAAAATGCTACAATATAACTTTAAGGAATAAAGTGTATTCCGCAGATTTATTCAGCATGCCCGCAGAGGACGGATGTCTGCCATAAGAGTGAGTGACGGAGATGGAACCGGGCGGATATGTGGTCGGAAGTTTTTGGGGCGGACAGCCGGATACCGGCGATATGCGGAAAAGAAAAAAGCTGAGGAAAGGCAGAAATAACAATGGAACAAAAGAAAAACAGATTGCACTATGCCTGGTTCATCCTTGCGGGCTGCTGCATCCTGCAGGGGGCGACTCTGGGACTCATCAACAACTGTGCCGGTGTCTTTTATTCCCCGATCTGCAAAGAACTGGGGTTTGAGCTGGGAAAACTTACGCTGTACCGGATGCTCTACTGCATCAGTTCTGCTTTGGCGCTGCCGTTTGTGGCGAAGAGCTTTCGGAAACATGATGTGCGGATCGTGATCAGCATTGCGGCTGTCGTTTACGGAGTCTGTGCGGTCCTTATGGGTACCTTCCGGGAACTGTGGCAGTGGCATGTGACGGGCATCATTCAGGGAATTGCCTCGTCCTTCGTCTGCATGATCCCGGCGCCGATCATTCTTGGAAACTGGTTTAAGAAAAAGACCGGAACGGCGGTAGGAATTTCCGCGGCATTCTCCGGCCTCGTCGGTATGATCGGCAGCAGCTGCCTTGGGATGGCGATCCCGGCATTCGGATGGAGGATGAGCTATGTGGCGGTCGGAATCGTCAGTATCGCTCTTGTCCTCCCGATCTCCCTGTTCATTCTCCGCTACAAGCCGGAAGAGATGGGACTTCTGCCGTACGGGGCAGAGGATGTGGAGCAAAGGGCTGTATCAGGCACATCAGCGCCTGCATCCGCGGAAAACGGGACTCCGATAAAAGAATTGCTGCGTCAGCCGGAATTTTATATTGCCGTAGGTGCATACTGGACCAGTGTGTCGTGCGCGTACCTGAATTCCTTCCTGACGCCCTGTGGGATCGCAGCCGGCCTGACGCTGCAGGCGGCGGCCATGATGACGAGTATATCCCTTCTCGGAAACATGTCCAGCAAGCTGATCCTCGGAAAGGTCAGCGACAGCCTTGGGATCATAAAGACCTTCGAATTTTCCATTGCGCTGGCGTTCTTTGGCCATGTGCTGCTGTTCCTGGGCTCCCCGAAGACTGTGATGGCGGGTTCCCTGTTCTTCGGTGTGACATTGCCGCTTTCCTCGGTCATGATGCCATTATTCTGCAGGATCTTCTGGAAGGGCGAGACATACAGCACGGCGTACGCCTACTCCACCATGGTGGGAACGCTTCTCGGCGCCCCGTTCAACATGTGGTTTGGAACATTCTATGACATAACAGGGGATTACAGGCTGACCATCGGGGTGAGCGCTGCAATGCTTGTTATGTTAACCTTCCTCATCATGTTTGAGGGAACGCGTCTGAAACGGATGAAGTCCGGAACGTCTCCTTCGCAAGCTCGATGAAGGCATCCATCTCTCCGGTGTGCCATTTGTCCTTGTGGTAGAGGACCTGGCGGTATAATTCCATATGAAAATCCTTTACCGGCAGGATCGAGAGGATGCCGGATTCCACTTCATGCCTTACGGCAAACTCCGGGAGAAATGAGATCCCGGCGTTCTGCTTCAACATATTGATAATGAATTCAGTGTTTCCAATTTCCAGGAAAGGTTTGATCTCCTTCCCGAGAGATGCCAGGTACCGGTCGAGTACGAACCGGTAGCTGGCATTTTTTTCGGTCAGGAGGAATGGCTGACCGATGATCGCGGAGAGCTCCGAAGGCCCGTTCCCGGCGAAAGGATGGACGGAGGAGGCGACAAAGGAGATCGGTTCCGGTGCCTCCAGCACCTTGACGAAGCGTTTATCATCGATCGGCTGGTCGAGGAGATAGACGAGATCGATCGAGTTCTTGTTCATGCGGTCAAGAAGGACGTCCGGGGAATCGAGGACAATGCTCACGGACACATTCGGGTATTGTTTATGGAATTCCTTTAAAAGTTCCGGGAAGATGGATTCGCAGATCGATTCGATCGTTCCGATCGTGAGGGAGCCGGTGAGCTCCGAAGTAGCGGCGACTGCGTTTTTTGCATCGGCGACGGTCCCGAGGATCGTGACCGCATAGTGATAGAAGATCTCTCCGTGGTGTGTCAGGACGGTCTTTTTTCCCAGCCGGTCGAAGAGGTGGATGCCGAGTTCCTCCTCGAGCTGTTTGATCTGGACGGTGACGGCGGCCTGGGAATAGCCGAGTGCCTCGGCGGCCTTGGAAAAGCTTTGTTTCTGGGCAATCTGTAAGAAGGTTCGGATCTCGCGAAGTTCCATAGTTTGTTCCTCCTTGGGAAAATAGATGGCGCTGCCGGAAATTCTCCTGCGGACAGGGATGGGATGGCTTGACAGTGCAGTTTTTGAATGTTGATTTATAAAAATTTGTAAACGATTTATTTAAAACGTTCAATTTTACTTTCGGTGATTCCTATGATACGCTAACGATAAGGAAAGCGCAAGAGATAAAATGCGCGTCCGGCAGGAAAAGCCGGAGGAAAGGACGGGGCGACGATGGAGAAAAACGATATCAGATATCAGGCATATGTGAAGATCCTGGAAGAGGAGCTGAAGCCGGCGATGGGATGTACGGAGCCGATCGCCATCGCTTACTGCGCGGCAGTCGCGAGAGAAGTGCTCGGCGGACTCCCGGAGAAGGTGAAGGTAGGAGCCAGCGGCAGCATGATCAAGAACGTAAAATCCGTGATCGTCCCGAATACGGATCATTTAAAGGGAATCCCGGCGGCGGCAGCAGCGGGAATCGTTGCGGGTGATCCAAAAAAAGAACTTGAGGTCATAGCCTCTGTCACAAAAGAGCAGATCACGGCGATGAAGGAATTCCTTCAGACGACCCCGGTGGAAGTGGAGCACATTGATAACGGTATCACCTTTGATATTATTGTGACACTGACACGCGGAACAGATACCAGTATGGTCCGCATCGCAAATTATCACACGAATGTGGTACATATTGAAAAGAACGGAGAAGTCATCAGGGATATCCCGGTGAATGGTGAGGAGGAGGAAGGCCTTACGGACCGCTCACTGCTCGATATGGAGCATATCTGGGACTTTATCCATACAGTGGATGTGAACGATATCAGAGAGGTTCTGGAGCGCCAGAAAACTTACAATATGGCGATCGCCAGAGAGGGAATGCGTGGGAAGTATGGATCCAACATCGGTGCACTTCTTCTTGATATGAATGGAAATGATGTTCGTACACGGGCGAGAGCCATGGCGGCAGCCGGATCCGACGCACGAATGAACGGATGTGAGCTTCCGGTTATCATCAACTCCGGCAGTGGAAATCAGGGAATCACGGCTTCTGTTCCGGTCATCGTATACGCAACGGAGCTGGGAGTCGATGAGGATACCATGTACCGGGCGATGGCACTCTCAGATCTCACGACGATCCACCAGAAGACGCCCATTGGAAGACTATCCGCTTACTGCGGCGCAGTCAGTGCGGGCGCGGGTTCCGGAGCGGGGATCGCGTATCTTTCCGGAGCGTCCTACGATGAGGTGGTCCACACGGTGATGAATGCGGTAGCCATTATCTCAGGTATGGTCTGTGATGGCGCGAAAGCGTCCTGCGCGGCAAAGATCGCTGAGGCAGTGGACGCAGGGATCATCGGCTACTATATGGCAAAGCGTGGTCAGAACTTTGATGACGGCGACGGAATCGTGACGGCCGGGATCGAGGCGACGATCCGCAACGTGGGACGTCTCGCAAAAGAGGGAATGAAGGAGACGAATGATGAGATCATCAGCATTATGATCGGGAGCTGATGAGAGACGCTGCAGGTTAGTTTGCTGCGGGAGAGACGCCGCCGGTCAGCCTCCGGACACAGCTGCTGGGATTCCACGGGAGGTTCCTCTAGGCTTGCGAAAGAATGCTAAGGGCGGAGAGCTGGCGGCACAACTCGCTGCGCTCAGACAAGTGCCGCCAGTTCTCCAACGCATTCTTCCGCAAGCTAAGAGGAAGCCAGCCCCGTGGAATATGCAACTGTGCTCGGAGGCTGACCGGCGGCTGTGTGTTGGCTATGTAAGATATAAAAGATAAAGTATAGGGTGCTGTCTGGTAGGGGCAGCGCTTTTTTTTGTTTACGCGAACAACGAGCCAAAGTCCGCGCTTGCGCGAGACCTTGGCGACTGTCG
>OGZX01000143.1_pt1 | contig 83059 bp, 72 predicted proteins | sample 1576881 | NCBI WGS metagenome assembly OGZX01 (sample SAMEA3541542, study PRJEB24748) | human gut metagenome | biome: human gut; feature: human-associated habitat; material: faeces | place: China | collected 2012 | reverse complement strand
GGGAATTTCCAGGGTTGAGAATCATTGTCACAGATGATGACGCAGTCATGTGCGAGTATATGGCTGAGATGCTCGGACAATTGGGTATCCATGCGGATTGGGTCGACAGCGGCATCCAGACTGTGGAAATGATAAAGACAGCAAAGCAGAACGGGGAAATGTATGACGCGGTGCTTCTTGACTGGAAAATGCCGGATCTGGACGGATTTGAAACCACCCGCCGGATTCGGGAATTGTGCGGCGGCCAGCTGCCGGTACTGATTATCTCAGCTTACGATTGGAGCGATGTTGAAAAAGATGCAAAAAAGGCGGGTGTCACAGGTTTTCTGCAGAAACCGATATTCGTCTCGACCCTGATTCATGGGCTGCAGCGGTATGTGCTTGAGGGACAGCCGGCCAGGAAAACGCAGGGGACAGATACCGGAGCCAGGTTTACGGGCAGGCGCTTCCTGCTCATAGAAGACAATGCAATCAATCAGGAGGTTGCCAGGGAACTCCTGGCCGACATGGGCGCTGAAGTGGATACTGCAAGTGACGGAGCCGAGGGGGTGGAGACGTTCAGACGCTCCCCGGACGGTTTCTATGACGTAATTTTAATGGATGTCCAGATGCCGGTGATGAACGGATATGAGGCCACTAGAGCCATCCGCACCATGGACCGTGACGGGGCCAAGGCAGTTCCCATCCTTGCCATGACAGCGGATGCGTTTTCGGAGGATATCCAGGCTGCGAAAGACGCCGGAATGAACGGACATATGGCAAAACCCCTGGACAAAGCAATCCTGTGGAGGGAAATAGGAAAATACTTAAACAGTGATTTTTCCCCAGAAACAGCCGGCAAATCCGGCGTGAATCACTAAATAGCCATAAAGGCGATGAGAAAGTAAAATCCCGGAGGACACCTGAATGGAGATTAACCTGAGTTATGAACAGCTCAATGCTGAATACAGTATGCTGATGAGTGTTTTAGGCGCAAGCGTCAGCAAGCATCTGGTAGATGATCATTTTACCTGTATCTGGGCAAATGATTACTACTATGAGCTAATCCGCTATCCGAAGCCCCTGTATGAACATCTGTTTCGCAATCACTGCGATGAATATTTTTATAATAATCCCAAAGGATGGGCCAGGCTGACGGAACAGGTCCATTCTGCACTGGAGCAGGGGAAAAGCGGCTATTCCTTATATCTTCCCATGATATATCCGGATGGAGGGACTTTCTGGGTCAGGATGCAGGCGGTGTTTACCGATGAGTTTATCAATGGATACCGTGTGTCCTATACAACGATGGTTGATGTGACTGATATGATGCAGGCCCGGCTGGAACAAAAGGAAACCAGGCAGGATTTTGATAAAATGATGCAGGAGCAGGCGATGATTATGAGTGCGCTTAATATAAGCGTCAGCAAACACCTGATTGATGAACATTATACCTGTGTCCTGGCCAATGAGTATTACTATAAGCTGATTGGCTATTCAAAGGCAAGATACGAGGCGTTGTTCCACAATCATCCGGATGAGTTCTTTGCCAATAACCCGGAGGGCTGGGAACTCCTGACAAGCAAAGTTGAAGCTGTTCTGAAAAATAATGGGGATGGATATGAGGCGATTGTGCCCATGAAATATGAGGACGGTTCAAGCTACTGGGTCAAGCTGGTGAGCTTTTTTACAGATGAATACATAGACGGATTCCGCATTTCTTACACGGTAATGACAGATGTAACAGAATTAATGAGAACAAAAAACGAGCAGGAAATGCTTATGAGTGCAATGGAGGTCAGTGTCAGCAGGCACTTGATGGATGAACATTTTACTGTTATCTGGGCTAATGAATGTTACTACCGGATGATTGGGTACACGAAAGAGGACTATGAGACCAGATTCCATAACTGCTGCGATGCGTATTTCTGGGACAATGAAACCGGTTTGAGGATTATTAATGAGAATATCCAGAGTATGACCAATGCGGATGAGAAAAGTTACGAGGCATATCTGCCGCTTAAAATGCCGGACGGTTCCATGCGCTGGGTTAAAATAGTGGGTTTTCTGACAGATGAATACATGGATGGAATACAGATTGCCTACACCACAATGATTGATGTCACAGATTTGGTGCAGACCCAGAAGGAGAGGAGTATTGCTTATGAGAATATTCCGGGATTCATAGTCAGGCACCGCATCCTGCCGCAGGGGATTGTAATGCTTGACGCCAGCGAACGGATTAAGGATATTTTTGATGTCAGCATGGAGGATATCGCCGCCATCGACCCGCTGGAGGTGATGTCCGGGGAAAGCCGGGAGCTAATAATCAGCCATTTTCCGGGTCTGAGAAGAGGGGAGCCCCTTGAGGCGACTATACGTATTAAAGATAAATATGACCGTGACCGGTGGTTCCACTTCAACAGCACCTGCATTGATACAATATCGGATGACCCCGTGTTCCTGTCTATGTTTATAGATATTACGGATATTACAGAATTGAGGGAACTTCAGCGCAAACTGGAAGAACGGACCGACATGCTTAACAGCGCCCTGGAGGCGGCAAAATATGCGAATGCGGCAAAGTCTGACTTTCTTTCACGCATGAGCCATGATATCCGTACACCCATGAATGTGATCACCGGTATGGCTGAAATTGCAGCCGCCCATATTGGGGATCAGGACCGTGTGAAGGATTGTCTTCAGAAAATCCGTTTATCCAGCCATCATCTTCTGGGGCTGATTAACGACGTGCTGGATATGTCCAAAATTGAAAACGGTAATTTTTCTATCAGCATGGCTCCAATGTGTCTGCCGGATGAGCTGCAGGAGATTATCACAATTGTGCTGCCAGGCATCCGCAAAATGAATCAGAGATTTGATGTGTACCTGGAAGGTCCGGGCTGGGAGAACTTCATGAGTGACGCGCTCCGCTTCCGCCAGATTCTTCTCAATCTTCTCTCCAATGCTTCAAAATTTACTCCCAAAGACGGGAGGATTATCTTAAAAATAGAGATACAGGAAACAGAGTCTGCAAAAAAAGCCATGATCTGCTTTACCGTGTCTGACAATGGGATTGGTATGAGTCCGGAATATCTGGAGCAGATTTTTGAACCGTTTACCCGTGAAAGGGACAGCCGTATCGACCAAATCGAGGGAAGCGGGCTGGGAATGGCAATTACGAAGCGTCTGATTGACCTGCTGGGGGGCACTATAACAGTTAAAAGCCAGTTGGGTGTGGGAACTGTGTTCGATGTTCTGATGCCCATGGATGTCCTGGCTGATTCAGAAGAGGAACAGAAAGATTTCAGGGGATTACATGTCCTGCTGATAGACGATGACCCTGCACAGCAGGCGTGTACGGGCAGTTTGCTCCGTTCTATGGGGATGGAGGTGGAGTGCACGGATTTTGAGGAAGCGGGGAAACGCTTCCTGACACATTGGGGGACAGAAAACTTCGGTTTTATCATTCTGGGTTTAAGTCTGGCGGAAGTTGAACGTATGGAGAAGACAGAAATGATCTGCAGGGGGATTCATGGCAGGGTGCCTTTGGTGGTGTCTGCCTATGATGTAAGCGGAATGAAAGAAAGAGCCATGGCATGGGGGGTCTGTGGATTTATGAGTAAACCGCTATGCCGGTCCGGGGTGATTGACTGTATGAACCGGTGCCGGATAGGGGAGGAATTGATGCGGCCGGATACGAAACTGGTGAGGCTGGAAAAGAAGCCGGGACAGCCGGATACGGAACCACTGGATTTCGCCGGAAGCCAGGTCCTCCTCGTTGAGGATAATGAGCTTAACCGCGAGATTGCCCTGGAACTGCTGGGCGGATTCGGGATGGAACTGGAAGCTGCAGTCAACGGGAGGGAGGCCCTTAAACGTTTTGAGGAGAGCCGGCCAGGGTATTATTCTTTGATTCTCATGGATATTCAGATGCCGGTGATGAACGGATATGAGGCAGCCCGCGCTATCCGTTCGCTTTCAAGAGAGGACGCAAAGACGGTTCCTATCCTGGCAATGACCGCTGACGCCTTTGTTGAGGACATAGAGAACACAAAGGCCGCGGGTATGAACGGCCATTTGGCAAAGCCTTTGGATTTTAAACAGCTTGTGCGTGAAATAGGACAATATCTGCACGTATAGCACAGATGCAGATTCCTGGCCTGCTCTGAGGTACATACAGAAAACAGTGAAGATATTCATTTTTATATTGGCATTTTTTACTTATGAAGCACCTGCTTTACTTTTTGCAGTATTATAATTCATTCCGGATCCTTCAACGTATTAAAGATGGAACCGGAGGGGAGTTTTGATAAGACCATACAAACATCTTGATAGATCAAGGCAAACGCATTACTAAACGCATCTGGTAATGCGTCGCTCCTTTGGGCTTTCAAGGCAGTGATAACAGCTTCCATTGCGAGCGCGATTTCACTGTAATCAGGATAATACGACTTGTCAATTGCCTGCATATAGTGTCCCCATATCAGCAGGTCGTCTAGCTGCCGAAAAATATTTTTAAGGGATTGGTATGGCAGGAGCTGGATGAAGGCATTCATAAGCAACTGAAAAGACAAGGGGGTGATTCTGTTATCTGATGCTGTGCGAAGCCTGCTTTCCACGGACTGGCCCAGGTAATCCGGAATAAAGGAAATGGATGATGCACAGCAGCGTGCAGTGAGAGCTACAATTTGAAGGGCTTCCAGGAAAAAGGATAGCCGCTCCTGTATCACCGGCTCCGCCAGATCCAGCTCACTTTTAAACGAAGTATATCCTTCCGGCGTAATTATACTCCCCTTTTTATCAATTGTCTGTGCGATCCCCAGTGAATTGAGCAGGCTAACCGCCCGTCTTGCAGTATTTTTTGTTATGTTGTATTCTTCCATCAGCTTTGGTATAGAGGGTAAATACGGTTCGTTGTCAAACTCCCCGGCAATAATCCTGCGTACAATGGTCATCGCCAGCCGGGAATATAGCTCGGAATGTCCTTTTATTCTGAACCAGCGGATGTCCTCATTCTTATTTGAATTGCTTTCGGTATATTTGCCCAAAGCATATAAGTAATTGTCAACCCTTTCTCCTGAATCGCGGTATAATTTTGACGCATCGGCATAAAAGTCATCAAACTGTTTCTGTTTAATTTGAATGATAGCTTTGCTGAACCAAGTTTTTGTTCTTTCAAAGGTCGTAGCAAAAGGATTATCTATGCCGGGAATTGGTACGAATGGGACGTGAAGATAGTTTTCACTGTCAAACTCCAGATCGATGATTAACTGATTTTTTAATGGACGGAGCAATGCTGTAAAAAAGGCATTGGCCAGCTGATAGTGATCTGGCAGTTCCATCTGTTCTGATATATGATTCAAAATCTTATCCAACCAATACAAATCTGACTCGTTACACCGTTTGGCGCCCTCACGATAGAGGATTGGCATCAGCAACCCCAATCCCTTATATGCGTCGGCAATTTCCTCACGGTTCTGAACCAGAAATTCGGCATGGGCTTCCTTTGAGGTACGATAAGTTACTACAGACGGCTGTCCCTGCGCTGTGCGGATATATCCTTCTTCAGCAAGGAGCTTCATCACTTTGCGAACCGTAGTTATCCCCGCGTTGTATCGCTGGCAGATTTCCCGCTGTGAAGGAAACTCCTGTCCATAAATAAAAGTACCGTTACATATCTGTGTGGTAATGGTCTGATACAGATACTGATATAGCTGTTGATCATGGCTCATGGGTTTGGCCTCCTTTCATGGAAACGTTCTCCTTATTAAGAAGCAGAGAAAAAATGCAGAGATTTTTTATTAATAGTTGCTTTTCTTAAATCAACTTCATTATATCAGCTCTTTCGTGTCTCTTCAACTTGATTTCCTAACATTCATATGCTAAACCCGGCTTGCATAGATGCCGTGGCTCTGGGAGATGGATTCCCTTTTGGGTGTTTCTTTATAGGTTATCTCTGATTTACGTTTTCAGGACAGCCCCTTTTCACTCCCCCTTTTATATTTATAACAGTAAATACAGCCGCATGCCAAGAGCAGGCGGATAATCTAAAGGATAGTATATAGCTATATATTTCTGTCCAATAAATACATTGCATGTATGCCTATTTGCAGCTTCAGCATATTTTCTGGCAGCCCGATATTGTAAGGCAGCAATTCCTGAATTCTGGTCAGATAATTCATCAAGGTATTGCGATGGATATGCAGATAAGACGCAGTTTTGCTGATGTTATAATGATTCCCGATATATGTTCTCAATATATGGACATAATTGACATCGGAATTACCGGCCTTGCTTAAGGGCTCTATGGTATCTCTGTACATTTCCTCCAGACTTTCCTGGGGCATGGTCGAGAGCCATTGATAAACCTGAATGGTGCGGAATAAAAACACATTTTCTTCCGGATAGAGTTTTCTGCCCAATTTCATTGCGTCGATAGCCTGAAAAAACGCCTTTGAGATCTGCTGTAGATCAGAGGAATACAAGCTGACACCAATATATGTGGAAATATTATTGTGATTAAAAATATGCCAGATTTTTTTTGCTGCTTCCGAAGCCTGGTATTCTGCTGTTTCCTGTGATATGACATCAGAAAAGAGCAGATACAGAACATAATGGGTGTGAGTTTTTAGGAAAAAAACGTTGCATCCATAGGTGTTCATGATCCAGGTGGTTATGGACGAGAAGATTTCTCTGGTTATATATTTACGTGTGGATGTGGTGGGTACCTCACTGTCAAATTCTATGGATAAACAAATACGGTGTTTGGAGTAATCAAAATTGTACATCTTGCAATAGCGAAGAATCGTTTCGTTTGAATTTGACTGCGCCATGATTACGGAGGCCGCAAAATCCTGGGTGTTTACTTTATTATTAGCTGTTAATTGAAATAAGGCCGATATGTCCTTTACAACCCTGTAATGCCAGTCTTCCAGTTTGTTTATCTCCGGAATAATTAAGAACGTTGTATCTCCGTCAATGTTTCCCGATGATAACAGAATACAGTTTATTTCACCTTTTGGGCTGCTGATAGAGAATTGGTGGAATTGGTATGGCTGCTGCTGATGCCTTTTCAGAAGAGTATTCTGTATATTTTTATCCAGCTCCATCAAAACTTCTTTGTGAAGGAGGTTCTGCAAAGAAAAATCGTCACTTGGACCATAGGAATATTCTATCAGCTCAAACTGTGAATTTATCAGGAAAACAGGATTTCTAAGCACCAGGCTTAATTCAGACAGCATTCTCTCCGGTACCTTATACTTGCTGAATGAATTGACAATATCCTTGTATGCAATGGAAACATGGTACATATCATCTAGCTGCTCCTCAAATATACGTTTATAAATCATAGAAGCAAAATCACAAAAGTAAAGATTATATGGCATTTCGTATATGGGAAAATCCAGTTTGTTTCCGTCGTCAAGTATGATGCCGGGAATCTCGTTGTGATAGCGGTGTAGTTTTACACCAAGCGCAGCGCAGCCTTTTTCCTTAAGGGAAGCGATAAAACCTTTCAGCATGGATGGATTATGACTGGTGATATATCCGGAATCCACAACAAATTCTCCTCCATGCAGCCAGTCCAGAATCTCAGGTGTGTCGATTATGGTGAACGAGGTAACTTCTCTGTTTGTCCCGCAAAATCCGGCAACACAACGGATTTGTTCAAGGTCTGATGTAAAATCTGCAACTGTAACCATGGAGTTCCATCCTTTCTAAAACAACTAGATGTAATTATATCAGCTGCCATATTATTAAGCAATGTGCAGTTTTTTGAATTTAAATGAAAAAAATGTGCACTTTGACCAGGACTGTGCAAAAAAATAATGATAATATATAGAAGAATATATAAATTTGCAGAAAAAAAGCTGGGATTAACAGAAAAAAGGCAGTTTGTTTCCGCGATTATAAGTAGTTGTTGGTGAAATTTTCGCAAATGAAAGAGTCGGAAATAGCTATGATCCTGCTGAATATACAGATATGATTCTAAATCTGTTAAATTCAAACAAAATTTAATACATCACTGGCTGATGTAAATTAACAGCTGACGGGGGGTGTGTATGTTTATAAGATTTATAGTAACTCGTTAATCGTGTAGTCCAATTGACTATACCATCATTATGCAAGGAGGTTGCGAAATGAGTAATATTGAGCAAGTCCAACAGGTTTCCAATTCACCTATTCTGTGGCTCTTATGCGGCGTTACGGTTGTCATATCTGCTATACAGACAGTGCTTTACATGAGGCAGTGCAGCAAGACTACCAGGGCGGCAGGTCTGGATCCGAAGATTCCCAAGGAAGCTTTCCGCGTGGGACTGATATCCGCTATAGGTCCTGCTTTGGGTGTGTTTATCGTAATGGTTGGACTTATGGCTTCCATCGGAGGCCCCATGGCATGGCTCCGTCTTTCCATCATCGGCGCTGCTGCCACAGAGCTTTCAGCAGCCAATATTGGTGCAGAAGCATGTGGAGTTACTCTGGGCACAGAGCAGTATACTCTGATCTGTCTTGCGGTTTCATGGTTTACCATGGCCTTAAACGGTGCAGGCTGGCTTCTCTTCACCGGTGTTGCCACTCCGTCTTTAGAGACGCTGCGCAATAAGGTATCCGGTGGAGATATGAAATGGCTGGTTGTGCTTAGCGGTGCGTGCTCCCTTGGTATTTTTGGTTATCTGAACGCAGGTGAAATCTTAAAAGGGATGGGAAATACACTGGCAGTTTTGACAGGTGCTGTTTCAATGGTCCTGCTTGTGAAAACCGTATGTAAAAAATATCCTAAATTGATGGAATATTCCCTGGGTATCGCCATGATCATTGGCATGATATTCGCATTGGGATATGATCAGTTACTCAAATAGACCAGGAGGGAAGATAAATGAGTGATAATGAAATCATGAAACAATGGAAAAAAAGCAGTATTGTTATTGGCTCACCTACGAACATCCTGGCTGCCCTGACCTCATTCATTCCGGTAATCTGGCTTTGCACCACTTATGATTGCTGGCCGCCAATCAGCACGGTCCTTACTGCATGGGGCATGGTTGCTGCTTCCTTTGGAGCATTTTATTTTGTGGAGCCGGTTTCCTACTATGCCGCTCTTGGTATGACCGGAACCTACCTTAGCTTCCTGTCAGGAAATATCGGCAATATGAGGGTTCCCTGCGCTGCGCTGGCCCTGGATGTTACACATTCCACACCAGGTACAATCCAGGCAGAGGTGGTTTCCACCATGGCAATCTGCGGTTCTATCATTACAAACCTGATAGGCACCACTTCTGCAGTTATTGTAGGCGGAGCGGTTTTATCTGTGCTTCCTGAGTTCATAGTGGTAGGTCTTACGAAATATGCCAGTTCCGCAATTTTTGGAGCGACCTTCGGGAATTTTGCGGTTAAATATCCAAAGGTGGCAGTATTTGCATTGGCAATTCCCGTAATTCTGAAAATGACCACCGGGCTTCCGGCAGCAGCAGTCATTGTGTGCACTGTATTTGGTACCTTGTTAATCGCAAGAGTATTCTATAAAAAGGGACTTGTCAAATAATCATGGGTTGCGGCAATCTAATTTCAGGAAAGGAGTAATATATTATCATGTGGGAGAAATGTAAAGAATTACAGGAAGAGCTGGTCAGAATGCGCAGGGAGCTTCATCAGATTCCTGAGCTGGGCGGAGAACTGCCCAAGACCAGGGCGTATGTGGAAGAAAAGCTTAAGGAACTGGGGATTCCTTTTGTGGAGAATAAGACGGACAGCGGCCTCATTGCTACCATTAAGGGAGAAAAAGAGGGAAAGACCATTGTGCTCCGTGCAGATATGGATGCCCTTCCGATACAGGAAGCCAATGAGGTGGACTACATATCCAGACATGAAGGATGTATGCATGCCTGCGGACATGATACGCATATGACCATGCTGCTGGGGGCGGCTAAAATTTTAAGTGAACATAAAGATCAGATCCCAGGCACGGTAAGGCTGCTCTTCCAGACCGATGAAGAAGGCTCCAGAGGAGCTCAGAGGCTTTGTGCAGAGGGCGCTATGGATGGCGTTGATGCTGTGTTCGGAACCCATATCGGAACGATTATTTCCAAGGACATCAAGGCAGGAACCGTGATTTCCGTACCGGGCTGCTGTATGGCCTCCTTTGATAAATTTGTGATAAAAGTAAAAGGAATCGGCTGCCACGGCTCCACTCCGGAAAAAGGCGTGGACCCGGTGAACATTGCAGCCCATATCATCATCAATCTCCAGGAGATCATTGCCCGTGAGATCCCGGCAGTTAAGCCTTCCGTACTCACTATCGGCCATGTGAAAGCAGGTTTCGCCTATAATGTTATCCCGTCGGAGGTCCTGATTGAAGGTACTATCCGGGCTCTGGAGGAAGATGTACGCCAGGAGCTGGCTAAGAGGATTGGCGAGATTGCAGAGGCAACTGCGAAAGCCTTCAGAGGGGAAGCTGAGTACGAAATGATCTGGGGTGCGCCTCCTGTTATCAATGATGCCGGTATGGCCAAACTGGCGGCGGACTGTGCCAGGGACGTGGTGGGAGATGATATGGTCATTGACCATCTGGATGCGCCAAATATGGGCGGAGAGGATTTTGCATATTATCTGGAGAAAGCGCCGGGAGCATTCATGTTCTTAAGCTCATCCAACCCGGAGAAACACACGGATGTACCGCACCACAATCCGCTTTTTAATGTGGACGAGGACGTATTCTGGATTGGATCTGCCATATTTGTGCGTATAGTCGAAAAGTTTTTCAAAATGTAATAAATACGGCTCAGAAAGGACTTTTAAGATATGTCACCAGGGTTATTGTTTCTTGCATATGGTGTCATTGTCATAATGGCAATGTATGTTTTTGTATATATACCTAATAAGAAAAAGCACAGGAAGATGCAAGAGATGCATGATTCCATTGCTGCAGGGGATATGGTCATCACCATCGGAGGGGTAGTTGGAAGGGTGGTAAAAAAAGAAGGGGATTACCTCACTCTGGTTATTGATGAGGAGAAGGAAGTGACCATGAGGATTGTGCTGTATGCAGTCAATCAGAAGATAGATAAATAAGTGATTGGAAGGCGGAACATTTGGTTAAGTGTTCCGCCTTTAATTGTCCCGTTTATTCCCCTGCTTTACCGCAATTATTTTAATCCCGTCTGTAAGTATCTTGAATATAAGCCAAAACTCTGCTGTGATATACTTTTTCCATGGACAGAATCCACAAAATAAATCACTTTATTTATATAAATATCACAAATGTGTATATAAGGCACAAAAATCGTTTGACATTAATATGGTGTGATGGTAACCTAATATTAAGGCACATGCTAAAAATACACCAAAATTAAAAAATAGGGGGAACTATTCACATGGACGCTGTTAAAGAAAAACGTTACTATGGTTGGTACATGGTCATGGTCAGTGCGATTATCTATGCGCTGGTTTATTCCACCACATCCACCGGATCCGTCTTTACAATTTCAATCACGCAGGAGCAAGGCTTCAGCCGGTCACTCTGGTCATCAAAGTCAATCTTTACCTGTATTGGTTCATTGATCAGCTGTTATATGAGCGGACGTCTGATCCAGAGATTCGGCCTAAAGCGCATCATGCTGATTTCCACAGCCGGAGTCGCATCCACATTTTTCATTCCGCTGATGTTTACGGATATCCGCCAGTATTATGTTCTGTCTGTTTACTCCAGCGCTACATGGTGCGCGGCCACCATCATGTCAGTACCAATCCTTATCAACCGGTGGTTCGGGCCTAAGAAAAAGGGCATTGCCATCAGTCTTGCCCTGGCAGGCTCCGGAGTGGGAAGCATGCTCATGTCGCCGTTGCTGAGTTATCTCTGTGAGAATTACGGCTGGAGAAAGACGTACATATTTGAAGGAGTCATGCTGCTTGTGGTTATGCTGCCCCTTATCTATTTCACGGTTGTGGAGCGTCCCCAGGAAAAGGGATATACGGAACGGCTGGGAGAAAAGGAAAGTACAGGCTCCGGTGCAAGCGCCGGGAAAACCGTGCTGACCGGCGTACCCTACAAGGAGGGAATCAAGAGCATTGTATTCTTCACGGTTGTGATGGGAATCATGCTGATTCAAATTTGCAATGCGTCCGTAACCAACCACCGCACCCCATATCTTACAGACCTTTTTAATGGTAATGCAGTAAAGGCAGCCAGCATTTCCGGAATCGCCATTGGTTCCCTTACCATAGGAAAGATCGTGCTGGGCTCACTTTGTGATAAGATTGGTGTGAAGAAAGGTCTTTTACTGGGCATGACATCCTATTTCTGCTGTTTGCTCATGCTGTTTTTATCCATATACAGTACAAACTTTATTTATCTGTACCTCATGTTCTTTTGTATCGGCGGTTCTGTGGGAACGATTGTCACGCCACTCATTGTTTCTACGGTATTCGGAGATAAGGACTACGGCCGTTACCTTGGCACAATCCAGAGCATCACGGCATTCGGAACACCTATCGGAAATATGTTTTCCGCCTATGTTTTCGATAAGACCGGCGGGTATTCCGGCGCGTGGATGGTGGTGTCCACAGCTGCGCTGATTGCCATTCCGATGATTTTTATAAGCATAGTGATTGCAAACCGCAAACGGGCAAAGCTTCCGGTTTCCATGAAGGAGGCAACCGTCTGACTGGCAAGGCGCCGGCACTGAGTGAATATAAACCTTAAAATGATATGGGAGAGACTAAAATGAACTACAATTATCTTGAGGAAGCATGCCAATTAAACGACGAGCTTGTGGCATACAGAAGATATCTGCATGCGAATCCGGAGCTGGGGCTTTCCCTTCCGGGTACAAAAGCCTATGTGATGAAGACCCTCTCGGATTTCGGCTACCAGCCCCTTGAGTATGGGGAATCGGGTGTTGCCGTGCTGGCAGGAGGTAAAAAGCCGGGCAAGGTATTTCTCATCCGCGCGGATATGGACGCCCTTCCCATAGAGGAGGAATCCGGTGTGCCGTATGCTTCGCGGATAAAGGGACGCATGCACACATGCGGACATGATAACCATACCGCTATGCTGTTAGGCGCTGCAAAGCTTTTGAAACGCCATGAAGATGAGATTGAAGGGACGGTAAAAATCCTGTTCCAGCCGGGGGAGGAGACACTTGAAGGGGCTAAGGCCATGATAGAGGCAGGAATCCTTGAAAATCCTCATGTGGATGCCGCGCTCATGTTTCATGATATTGCAGGCAGCCCTGTAAAGGAAGGGACCGTGGGTGTCTTTGGGCCGGGCGCGGTGTACGCCTCCTCCGGACGGTTTGAAATCCATATAAAGGGGGTGGGCGGTCATGGTGCAGCCCCTGACTGGACACATAATCCCCTTGGAGCCATGTGCGCAATCTACCAGGGAATCCATGAAATCGTGGCGGAGCACCGGTCGCCCTTTGACAGCTGTACCATGACGGTGGGGAAAATGAGTGCAGGGGACAGCGCCAATATCATACCGGAAACAGCTATTATGCAGGGGACCATACGTACATTCAGCAAGCAGGTTGGAGAACGGCTGAGAAAGGACCTTGTAACCCTGGTGGAATATGTGGGGAAGGCCAAAGGTGTGACGGCAGAGGTTACCTTCGGCACTGCCTGTCCGCCCCTTGTGGTGGACAGCAACGTGCACAAGTCCTTTCTCTGTTCCATGAAGGAGATGTTTGGGGACGAGGCCTGGGATATGCGCACTGCATGGGGGGGAGCTTACAGCAAAAGCACAAGTGCCGAGGATTTTTCCTATATCGCCGAAAAGGTTCCTTCCGGCTTTGGCTGGATATTCCTTGGGGACAGCCGCCAGGGACGCAAGTGGGGATGTCATAATCCCAAGGTACAGTTTAATGATGCCTATCTTTACCGGGGCGCGGCTGCTTATACTAAGGCGGCAATGGATTGGCTGCTGGAAAATGCAGCGGCAGGAACGGTATCGGACTGTATCCGGCAGGCAGAAGAGACTCTTTATGAGATGGCCGGAAATTGATGGTGGATGTCCTTTGAAAGGTTGATTGTATGGATATAAAACAGCGTATAGAAGAAATATACCCGGAGCTGGTGGAGATCCGCAGGGATTTCCACCGCCATCCTGAACCTGGGTTTGAAGAAAAATGGACCAGTGCCCGTATCCGCGAACTGCTGGACGGATGGGGGATTTCCTACGAATATCCTGTAGCAGGCACGGGGATTGAAGCCATGATTCAGGGCAGCAGACCGGGCAGGGGAAACACGGTGGCCCTGCGGGCTGACATGGATGCCCTGCCGCTGACGGAGAATCCGGCCTGCCCGTACGGCTCCATGAATCCCGGCTTTATGCATGCCTGCGGCCATGATGCCCATGTGTCCATAGCTCTGGGTGCGGCCCGCATCCTGAGGGAATGTAAGGCAGAGTGGTCCGGGTGTGTGAAGTTCTTTTTCCAGCCCGCAGAGGAGACTACAGGAGGCGCACTTCCCATGGTGGAGGCTGGCTGTATGGAAGAACCTCATGTGGATTATGTCATAGGCCTGCATGTGATGCCAACCCATGAGTCAGGCGAAATTGAAATCCGCTACGGTGATTTAAATGCCTCTTCTGACCATATACACATAAAACTTCGTGGAAAAAGCTGTCATGGGGCTTATCCGGATACAGGAGTGGATGCCATTGTCATGGCTGCTGCTGTCATAAACAGCCTGCAGGTTCTGGTGAGCCGCTGTATTTCCCCGCTGGACAATGGGGTGCTCACAATAGGGACCATATGCGGCGGGACTGCCGGCAACATTGTTGCAGGGGAAGTGGAGATGACCGGCACCCTTAGAACCACAGACCGGATGGTGAGGCAGAATATCATTGACACCATGACCCGCATGGTAAAGTGCACCTGCCAGGCAATGGGAGGAAACGGCGAAGTCACGGTGACCCCGGGATATGCCGCCCTTATCAACACGGATCAGGTGGTGGATGTGCTGGTGGAAACAGCTTCTGACATCATTGGAGAGGAACATATCCACTGGAAGAAGTGTCCCAGCATGGGGGTGGAGGACTTTTCATTTTTCCTGGACAAGGCCAAGGGTGTCTTTTATCATCTGGGCTGCGCCAGCAGAAGGAAAAAGATCACGGCGCCCCTTCACAGCCAGGACTTTGATATGGATGAAACCTGTCTCAAGCTGGGGGTTGAAATGCAGACCAGGCTGGCCCTGCGGCTGTTGGAAAGAGAGGTGAATCCAGCCATATCAGGGTGAACGGCAAGTCCTGTTTCGTCAAAGAAGAGTCAGGGGATTCATGTACCTGGCTTTTTTGCTTGCTATTTGCCTGGCCGTATGCTATAAAAAAATGGACAGAATCATTTGAAAGGAACTGCGTGGTGATTAAACATGATGAAACTTGCGATTTTGGCAGCCCCTGGCCTGATTCCATATCTCTCAGACAAGCTTGAGTCCACAGGCCAGGCAGCGGGAGTAAAGCTTGATCTCTATGATTACGGGCATCTCTCCATGCTCCCTGAGCTTTACCCCAAGCTCAGGGACAAGTATGACGGATTTCTTTTGAGCGGACTTGTGGTGCAGACAGCCATACAGCGTTATTTCCCGGAGGATGACAAGCCGGTGGCTGCGTTCGATACTGAGCTTGAAGAGATATACCATGCGCTTCTGGACCTTTTGGACAGGGACAGAAGCCTTGACCTCACTAAGGTGGTGGTGGATATCTATCTGCAGGTGAATGAGAAGCACAACTGCAGGGCCTTGCTTGATATTAAGGATATGGATGCAGCAAGACAGAAAACCATGGATTATTGGAAAAATATCTCCCTTAAGGAGATTGAGGGACTGGGGGACAGGCTTTTTGCCCAGATTAAGAGACGCTGGGAGGCAGGGGAGATAACGTATGTGATATCCAGGAATTCCTCAGTCCAGCCAAAGCTGGCGGCCTGCGGCATTCCCCATACCTTCCTGTATCCGTCAGAGAAGCAGCTGCTCCGCACGGTTCACGGGCTCCTCAGGCAGATTACTGCCCAAAAAAGCGCAGATTATATGGCGGCCGCGGTGGTGGTGGCCAGGGAATCCGTGAAAGGGCTGGTGGAAGCAGACGAGGAGGAAGAGCTTCTGCTCCAGCAGGCGGTTCTGGACTATAAGAAGGAGACCCTTGCTGATTTCCAGATACAGAAGACCACAAACGGCCTGTTCCTTTTTACGAACCTGAAAACCGTCAGCCGTATGACCGGTAATTTCAGGCATTGCGGGTTGAGTCACTACCTGCAGAAGCGGCTGCGCTTTTGTACCTATGTTGCTTATGGGGTTGCGCCGGAGCTGTCCACGGCAAAAAGCAGTGCCCTTGAGGCGCTCCGCGAGGGCGTTTACCGCAAAGCGGTTTATGCTGTGGTGGAGGATTCTCTTGTGGGTCCGCTCATGCCCGAGACAGAGCCGCTTAAACAGGTGCCCCTTGACGAGGATTTGATGGAAATTGCCGGGAAGGCAATGCTTGCTCCGGGGACGGTCCGCAAAATCAAGACCATCCTTGGGATCCGCGGGAATAACGAAATTACGGCGGCCGAGCTTGCCGAGCGTCTCAATGTAAAGATCCGCCATACAAACCATATCATAGAGAGGCTGACTACGGCAGGATATGCGGTACAGACAGGGATGAAATCCACAGGGACAAAGGGAAGGCCCACCCGTATATACCGGATTGATATATAGGTATCGGAATATGCTGCTGACCAAGCGTTTTCACTAAAAAACGTATATTGCCGAACTGAGTTTGTCAGGATATAATGCAGCGGCACCCCTTGCAAAGAAGGAAGGATCCGGTATCCACAATCTCCGGCACAGGTACCGGGACTGCCTTGTACATGTGGCGGCCTGTGAGGAGGTGCAGAAGTATCTGTGAAGTGTATCCTTTTCGGGAAACATAGCGTGTCTGTGGAAAAGAAAAATAAAAAACAGGATAGATTGTATAAAACACACAATACAGTTTGTGGAAAAAGTACAAAATATAGTTAAGGTAGAACTGTCTATTGATATTTCAAACGTTTTAAATTATACTTTCAGTAAGAAATCCAGAAGGAGAGAGACCTGTATGACCATCAAAGATATTGCTAAAAATTTAAATGTCAGCTATTCCACTGTCTCTTTGTCCTTGAATAACGACCCCAGGGTCGCGGAGAAAACAAAAAAACGTGTCATAGAAGAGGCGGAGCGCCTGGGATTTACCTTTAATGCCAATGCCCGCAGTCTGGTGACCAAAAAAACAAACCGTATCGGCATTGTATTTTCAGATAACTTTAATGCGCCTGATTACCGCTGGTTTTTCAATGAGATTGAGACCTACTCTACCAGAGCAGTTGAAAACTGCGGATATGATTTTTTGATACAGCCCAACAAAAACATACATTCCCAGAGTAATATACTCAGAATGGTCAATGGGAAGATGGTGGACGGCCTTGTTATTTTTTCCAAAACCCTGACAGAGGCCGAGTATAAATTCCTGAGTGATGCCGGCATTCCATATGTATATGTATATTTTAAACCTTCCTTTTCCGCAGATATACCGGATCATTTCTTTTGGGATGACAACAGGAAAGGGGGATACTGGGCCACAAAGCACCTTCTGGAGCATGGACACAGGAAAATCCTGACCATCCGTTCCAATGACCCGGAACTGAAGATGTATGATGACCGCACGGCCGGATACATGGAAGCCATGGCGGAATACGGCGCAGAGCCGGCGGTATTGACAGCCCGCATGGATTTTGAATCCCAGAAGGAGTTTGTAAGACAGAATATTGAATATATACGCAAATTTACGGGTATCTTTTCCCAGCAGGACCTTCCGGCCTTGTCCATTGTACAGCAGTTAAAGAAGTACTATGGGATGGATGTTCCGGAGGACCTGTCAATCGTGGGATATAATGATATTGAACTGATTCATTATCTGGACATTCCGCTGGACACCATTGCAGATCCCAGGGAAGAAGTGATTACCAATGCGGTTAATTCCCTTGTCTGCCGCATTGAGGGAAGGGAAGATCTGAATCCGCGGAAAATTTATCCGCGTTTAATCACACGGGGATCCGTACGGGACGCGGCACAGGCCGGTCCTGTAAAATAGGATGTTTTATGGTTTCTATGTGTTCACACTTAGCCTTGTAAAAGGCTTTGTTTTAATCCAAAATTTCAAACGTTTGAAAAAAGAAGGAGGACGTTATGATTATGCAGGAAAAGGAACCGGGTACATATGAAAAAACAGGTATTCCGGACCCGGTGATTCCGGGTAAGACAGATATGAAAAAAGGAGAGGAGAAGGGAACGAAAATGAAGGAAAAGCCAAAAGGCAGCGGTAAAATTTACTACGGTGAGACGGAGGAGGTGAACCCGGTCAGACACGCGGATTACAATGACTATCTGGAACTGGCTGGCTCAAAGCAGCAGCTGCCGGGGTTTGATGAGGAATACCGCGACATTGTGGACTATGTGCTTAAGATAACCCACAGAATATGGGAAGAAAAGGGAATCGGGGTCATTTATGACACGTACCATAACGATGTGACCATGCATTGTGCTTCCTCTAATCTGGTGGGAATCAAGGATGTGGTTGCAAATACGCTGATGACCCTGCATTCATTTCCGGACCGCCGTCTGATAGGGGAACAGGTTATCTGGTCAAAGCATGATACAAAGGGATATCTTTCCTCCCACAGGGTCCTGTCCACGGCCACTAATCTTGGGGACAGTGATTTTGGAAAGGCCACAGGGAAAAAGGTTAACTTCCGCACTGTCATTGACTGCGCCATTGAGAACAACCGTATTTACGAGGAATGGCTGGTAAGGGACAATCTGTGGCTGGTAAAGCAGCTGGGATTGGATGTCCATGAGGTTGCCAGGAATATGGCCAGAGGGGCAAAGGGGAAGACTCCTGCTCTGCAGTCCAGGTTTGGACTGGGCGAATCCATGCAGGGGCAGTTTTTCCCTGAGAAATATAAGGCCGCTGATGACAGCGTCGGAGAAATGATGCTGGAAATGCACAGCCAGGTGTTTAACTATAAGATGATTAACCAGGTTAAGGCCTATTATGCGCCGGATGCAGTGGTCCACTATATATGCGGAAAAGACCTGGTGGGATATGAGGAGATTCAGGGAATGGTCATCAGTCTCCTGGCATCCTTCCCCAATGCGCATCACAGCGTGGACCGTGTTACCTGCAACAGGCGGGCCGGGGATGATGAATGGGATGTGGCTGTCAGATGGAGGCTGCGCGGACTGCATGAAGGCCGCGGCATGTTTGGGGCGCCGTCCATGAAGCCGGTGGATATATTAGGAATTAATCATTACCGTATTGCGGGAAATCAGATTCAGGAAGAATGGGTTACATTTGACGGCCTGGATGTACTGAAACAGATTTATATGGAAACAGAGGACAGCTATGCAAAAACAGAAGATAACATGACGGAGGGAGAGAGATAAATGTCTGCAATCGCACTAAATACGTCTGAAGCAGAAAACGAGATAATATTGGGAAAGAATCTGTCGGCTGGCCGCAGGAGTCTTGCATTCTTGTCCATTGTCATTGTATACTTTTTTTATTGTTACAATTTTATGGTGGGAACCTTTGTAAAGCCCACCATGATTGCAGAGGCAGCTTCAGGAGGGTTCGGTTTTACGTTACAGCAGTCGGAAACCATATTTGCGGTTATGTCCTTCGGAACCATTCCCGGAACCATTGTATTCGGCATACTGAATGCAAAGATAGGAAAAAAGTATACATTGATTGTGGTGGCGTCACTGATTGCGCTGACCACATTCCTGCCCATGATGACACCCGGCAGCTATCAGGTATGGCTGGTGTCCAGGCTGATTACAGGCGGTACCCTGGGAGGAGTATTCGGCTGCGCCATGCCTCTGGTGACGGAACTGTTTCCGCAGAAATACCGCGGCAAGCTGGCTGCGGTTCTGACCAGTCTCTTTTCCCTGGCCATGATTTTCGGGGGTCAGCTCTACTCATTTATGGGGGACTCCAACTGGCAGGTGCTGATGTATACAGCCATCATACCTCCGGCGGTGGGGGCAGTCATGATTTTCCTGTTTGTACCCAACGATTACCAGAATACCAGGCAGTTAAATGAAGTATCCAAACAGCAGAATGAGAAAATCAGCTATTTAAATATGTATAAGGGAAAGTATCTGTGGATTGGACTGGGGGTCATCCTGCTCTCCGGCGCTAACTTTACGGCCTACTCGGCATTTTCCAACAATGCCACTACATATCTTAGAAACTCCCTGGGGCTGAGCGCGGCAGTTGCAGGAGGCATTTACAGCCTTCAGGGAATAGGGCAATTAATCGGTTACAACATATGGGGATTCATTTCAGACAGGTTCGGGCGGAAAAAACCTCTGATTGGCATGGCGCTCAGCGCTGTGTTTGTATTCCTCTTTATGAGGCTGGGGGCCGGGAATATTACCCAGCTCAAGCTGGTATCGGTATTTTTGGGGTTTGCGGTCGGCTTTTCCGGTGCCTGGGGCGCCTATTATACGGAGTTGTTCCCGCAGAAATTCAGCGCCCTGTCCTCCGGAATCTCATTTAACGGGGGAAGAATCATATCCACCTTTGCCATTCCTGCAATTGCAGGCCTGGGATCCGCGGCTGCGGGGATGCAGGGGATCTTCATGGTATCCATGGCAGTATTTGTGGCAGGCGCGGTCATATGGATGTTCCTGCCGGAAACTTATCAGAAAAACGAAAAAGCAGCAGATAATGAATAACACACAGGAGGTTGTAAGATGGGACAATATCAGGAAGCAAAAAAGGTAGCATTGTCATATTTTGACGCACTGGAAAAGGCTGAACCGGAACAGGTGCTCCAGGTTTTCCGGGAATATATGACCGAGGACTATAATTGGAAGGGGGTATACCCGTTCCGTGAGCAAAACGGCAGGGAGGCTGTGGCGGAGTCATTCTGGATACCTTTAAAAAAGGCTCTCCGCCATATGCAGAGGAGACAGGACATCTTTATCGCTGGTACAAATGAAATCAGCGGTGAGGAATGGGTTATGAGCATGGGACATCTGATGGGTCTATTCGACCAGGATTTTCTGGGGATTCGCCATACCAGGAAAATGGCCAGCCTCCGTTATGCGGAATTCAGCTGTGTAGAGAATGGCAAGATATGCAAGAGCGGTATGTTCGTGGATTTAATCGGACTCATGATCCAGGCCGGCGAAAATCCACTTCCGCCTTCCACTGGAAATTATTTTATCTACCCCGGCCCCAGGTATCATGATGGAATTCTGTTGGAAGACGCTCCTGAAGAGGAAGGGATAAAAACACTTGCACTGGTGAATAAAATGGTAGACGACCTGGACGAGCTGAATAAGAGCGGGGCCATGGGCTGTCCCCCTGAGGTTTTGGAAAAGGCCTGGGCATCGGATATGATTTGGTATGGTCCGGGGGGAATCGGAGCTTCCTATACCATTCCGCGCTACCAGGAACAGCACCAGCTTCCGTTCCGCAATCATTTAAAGGACAAAACCTTTAACGGGCATGTATGCCGGTTTGCGGAAGGCAACTTTGCATGCTTCTTCGGCTGGCCCAACCTGACCAATACACCCATCGGAGGATTTTTGGGCTTACCCGGAGGAGGAAGAGGAGATATGCAGGTGGTGGATGTTTACTGCCGCAGGGGAGACAAGCTTTCTGAAAACTGGGTTTTAATCGACCTCCCGTACTGGCTGAAACAGCAGGGACTGGATATTTTTGAGAGGACACGTCAGATTCTGAACCACGACTGATTGTAAGCCGGCTCAGCCGTAATACGGAACCGGACCAAACAAAAATTTTAATAGAAAGGCAGGCATGACAATGACATTTACAATCATAGATGCTGCAATCATTTTCATTTATCTTATGGGAATGCTTGTGTTAGGATTTATCATGGGCAAGACCAACAAAACCCAGGAAGATTATTTTGTTGCAAAGCGTTCATTGCCATGGCTGCCAATCGGACTGTCCATTGCCGCCACCATGATTAGCTGCAACAGCTTTGTGGGAGGCCCAGGATGGGGGTATCACAGCGGACTGCTTCCGTTCATGCAGAACATGACAGTGCCATTGGCATTATTCATCAGCACTACTATATTTGTGCCCATGCTGTACGATCTGAAACTGACATCCGTATATGAGTACATTGAACTCCGGCTGGGTCCTAAAACACGGATGGCGGCAGTGCTGGGCTTCATCCTCAACTCCCTGATTCAGGTCAGCTCCATGGTTTTTGTCCCTTCCCTGGTCCTGCAGCGTTTTATGGGTGTCAGTATAAACATCATAATACCGGTCATTGTGGTGATTGCGGTGGTTTACACAATGGCCGGCGGAATCAAGGCTGTTATCTGGACGGATGCTATCCAGATATTGGTAATATGGGGCGGCCTGATAGGCGGAATGGTTTTCCTGTTCTCAAAGAGTGATATCGGATTTTTTGAAACCGTCCGCATGGCTGCACAGGCAGGGAAGCTGAGGGCGTTTGACGCCAGCTGGCAGTTCTCCCTGACCAATGAGAACGGATTTTGGGCGGCATTGGTAGGGGGACTGTTTATGTGGTCACGGTATTTTTCCTTTGACCAGGCCCAGGTTCAAAGGATGTTTACGGCCAAATCCATACGGGAATTAAAGCGTTCGTTTGTGGTGAGCGGTATCATGATGAATGTCCTCTATTTCCTGTTCATTTTTCTGGGAGCGCTGTTATTTATACAGTTTGGCGGGGCTGCCTTTGAAAATGCCAATGATGTGATGATCCGTTTCATCGGCGGTCTGCCCGCAGGACTGGTGGGGCTGCTGCTGGCAAGTTTGTTTGCTGCAGCCATGTCCAGTGTGGATTCCCTGCTGAATTCCATGTCCACGGTATTCACCAAGGATATATATGAGAGATATATAGAAAAAGAAAAGGAGGCCTCCTTAAAGACCTCCATGATGGTATCGGCCGTCTGGGGAATCCTGGTATATATCATCACCATGCTGGCCTTTTCCGGTACTTCAAAATCTATTTTGGCGGTTATCGGCAGCTATATATCCTATATAAGCGGCCCTACCTGCGGTATATTTCTTTTAGCCATGCTCACGAAAAAGGCCAATGACAAAGGAACGGTATGCGGTGCTGTAGTTGGTTTCATTATCACATTGCTGTTTGGAACATTGGCCGGATTTACCTGGATGTGGAATTCTGCCTTTGGCACGGTGATGACCTTTCTGGCAGGGTATGTATTCAGCTGCCTGTTTGGAGAGCCGGCAGGAGAACAGGCCCGGCGTTATACAATCCGCGGCCATATGGCCTGTTTGAAGGAGCAGGGGCGTACCGAGGAAAACGGTATCAGCCTTATGCCCTTTGCAGTTGACAGATACAGTATGATCCTGTTGGTTTTCTTTTTGATTCAGCTGGCGGTCATCTGTTTATTTCAGCGGGCTTAGGGGCATACTCCGGCGGCCCGTGTGCGTCAGACTGTCCCGGCTCCCATGAACTGCGCTATCAGCCCTGATGTAAAGAAAGTCCCGAAGATCACTAGCAGCGACACCAGAACGCCCTTCCAGCCAATGGACAGGAATGCTTTCCAGTCCTTGCCTAACAGCACGCCGGCAAAGGCCAGAATGGGGGTGATGGAAGCCATTAAATCAATTTTACCGGTCCAGTAGAGAATGGGAGCGGATACGGGAGAAGCAGGGACGGCGGCCAGCATTCCGATAATTCCGATATAGGTTACAGCCGGCAGGCTGCTGGGGATGAAGTGTTTTGCCGTCAGTCCAAGGAAGCTGATTACGCACAGAATCAGCATTCCGGGAATGGATTCCAGAAACCGTCCCCCATACCCCACGATATTACAGGCCATGGTCAGAACCACCATTACAGTCAGTGAAATTACCCATTCCACGCAGAGACTTTTAAAAGATACTTTTTCGCTCATGACGGTACCCCTTTTCTTTTCATGACCTTATAAATCAGGTTGCTCAGTGGGATGGTTATAAAGATCCCAAGGTAGACTGTGATTGCAGATGAGATAACATTGCTGATGGTTGCAAAGGCTGTCAGCGTGTCGGGATTGCTGGCAGGGGATGCTTCTATCACACCTGCCAGTCCTGCCGCCATCATGGAGGAACTTTCTGCCCCCACAGCCATGGCGGCGGCTTCAGGGCGGAAGATTCCAAGGGTGACAAAAAGCGGAGGGATAACACTCATAAAAATGCTGCCGAATACGGTTCCCACGATGTAGCAGACCATAACGCCCTTAAATTCATCGGATTCACTGCCGTACATATCGGCAATCAGAGCAACATTCGGCTCGCGGCTGAGCGCATAGCACATGCCCACGGCTTCCCGTTTCATGCCTAATATCAGGGCAATGGGAAGGGCAAAAAGCACGGTTCCAATGTTTCCGATGTTCTGTAAAATCAGGATTGGACTGGCGGAAATCATCTCCTTTATGGAAGCGCCGCTGGAAATGCCCAGCTTTGCCATGGCGAACACAACCCCCATGGACAGCATCCTGGAAGCAGCCGGAACATAAGCTTTCCCCACTCCCCGGACCGGTTTTGCCAGATACAGGACCAGCATAAGAAGCATGGCGTATAACAGCGGCAGAAAGGTAACGGTAAACCTCCCTAAGGAGAGCTTAATGGGACCAATGAATTCTGCGGCCAGGCAGCACAGGATAACACATAGAAAAAATGAAGAGTATTGTTTTGTCATATCAGACAGTTTCTTTCGCATAGTTATTGCCCCCCTTCTCTGGGCCGTCCGGCCTATTTTTTCAGCTTTTCCAGAATCTCCGCCCGTCTGGCTTTTGTTCTGCGCAGCCAGATAACAGTCAGTACCAGTCCGAAAACAGTAACGGCAAAAAGGTAGACAAAGAACAGGCGGTATCCGGCGGCACCTGGAAAATGATCCAGAATCACACCAGCTACAAAGGGTGATGTGGCCTCCGGCAGATAGCCAATGGCACATATCAGGCCGATAGCGGTTCCCACGCATTCAGGCGGGAAATATTCCTCATCCATAATGGCAAAATGCATGGTTACGCACATATACATGCAGAAGAAAATCATCAGGCAGGCCACCAGAATGGGAAGGACTCCCATGGAGGACGGAACGGCCAGGATAATAACCAGAGCAATAGCGAGTCCAATCTGTCCAATGAGCATGACCTTGGAATTGTTGATTCTGTCGCCCAGCACGCCTGCCCCGAAGGAGGCAATGGGACGTATGTACTGTGAGGAAGAGGACAGAACAGCGCCAAGAAGCGCGCTGACACCGAACACCTCGGTTACATAAGGTGAAATATAGTAGTAACCGGTGCTGATGGTTAATGTCGCGAAGATGATGCCAATCATCAGCCAGACTGCAGGCATTTTGAGGGGCTTTGTAAGCATTTTTAAGTTTACAGTATCATTGGTGTCACCTTTTTTGCCATCGTCAATTCCCTTCAGCAGGACAATATCAATCACACCCAGGAGAATGGTCATAACAGAATAGAACAGAATGATTCCGCGTACGCCAAAGGATTCGCTTTTTATAATCGTCATCTGGCCGAAAATCAAAGCAGCGATTGCCAGATATACGGCGTTTGAGATACCGCGTCCTCCTTCAAAGATACCGAAGGCCTTTCCCTGCTCATTGACAGATGCCAGATTACGCACCGCCTTTGTCTGAGCCGGGAAAAAGAGCATCAGGCAGGTGATGGCAAACAGACCGTGAATGATTACCATAATGATGGGAGAAGGAATGGTCAGCATCACAAGTCCCAGGGCACCTGTTGATATCATGGCTGCGGGAATCAGTTTTTTGATGGATATGTAGTCGCAGATAATTCCGCCGAACAGGTATGCGGCGATTCCGCCTACGCCGAGGGCCGTACCGCACAGGCCCATCTGGGTATTGGTCATGCCGAAGGTTTCCATAAAGGGATTATAATAGTATGAACGGAACCAGGGAAGAGAGCAGATAAAGGAACCGGACAATGTCAGCGTGATTAAAAGCGGCAGATTCTTTTTTAAGGATGCAGTTTCCATATGTTCACCTCGTTTGTCCATTATGGTAAAATTTGCTCGGTTTCAAGGGACTTTACATAAGCACAGTAGTCTTCGGCGCTGGCGAACAGGGGCTTATGGGCCGCCTTCACTTTTTTGGCCAGGGCGCCCCCGTCATCCAGCAGGCGGCAGGCCATGGCAGCCAGAAATAAAGATGCGGTTTCATATATTTTCCGGTCCGCAATCCTGTAATCCGCCCCGTGATGGTCCCCATACATATAGTTGACAAATACCTGAATTCCGGGAATGACCTCGTTTAAGTCGCCAAGATCCGTAGAACCGCAGTTATGTCCGCCTTTGTTTACGCGGCCTTTGCCCAGGATATCGTCTGCTGTCTGAACCGCTGCCTGGTCAAGCTCCGGCAGGGGGCGGTAGGGCAGGTAACCAGGCTGTGTGCGAACCAGGGCCTTCCCGCCGAAGGCGTAAGCGCCTGCCCCCATGGCCTGGTCAAATTTCTTTGAAACATCCAGAACCGTTTCCGTCTTTCCGGCACGGCACAGACATTCTACGCATACTTCCTCAGGAATGGCATTTACAACCGTACCGCCTTTGGTGATGATTGGATGAACACGCACAGTATCGCTGTCCTTAAAGGTTTCTCTTAAGGAATTGAGAGCAGTCAGAGCCGTGTTTGCCATGTACAGGGCGTTGATCCCGTTTTCCGGATCCGCTGCCGCGTGGGCGGATCGTCCCTGGAATGTGACATTTTTGGAGATGAAGCCGTTGTGGGAGCCAAGGATGGTGATTGTGCCGTCATTTCCCAGACCGGCGTGCATGGAGATGACAATGTCCACGCCGTCAAATGCGCCCCGGTACAGCAGTTCCGCTTTGCCGCAAAGGTAATGGAGCCGCCCCTTTTGGATTTCCCGGGTTCTCCACTCTATCTCCAGGCATTCCTCCGCAGGAACACCGGCTAACATGACCTTTCCGCCGAAATTCTCTAATACGCCGCTCTCTGTGAGAGTGATGAACGCCCCCATGGCTGTGGCCACCTGGATGGAATGGCCGCAGGCATGGGCTGCACCTGTTTCAGGATTGCAGTCCGGATGGGAATAGCAGATAAGTGAATCCATCTCTCCCATGATCATCACACAGGGGCCGGGCCTTCCGGTGTCATAGGTACAGGTAAAACCTGTTACATCCGGCCAGGTACAGGCCTCAAAGCCATGGTTTTTCAGAACCTCCAGACAGTATTTCTGGGTTTCTGTTTCTTTAAATCCTGCCTCCGGGTGATGCCAGAGCCAGTCACCATTTGCCTCTATCTCCGGCAGTTGTTTCTTAAGCTCGGCCTTCAGCCGGTCCAGCGTTTTCTTGTATAATTCTTCCATTCGGTTTTCCTCCTGATTTCCGATAAAAGTAAAATATGCTGCATTTACGGATACGCGCGTCCTATGATTTTGTATTTTATTACTAAGACGGTCAGGAGTAAAGTACCATAATGATTTTGATATGTGTACCAATATGAATATTGGTACACTATTTTGTTAGATCCGGCAGGAATTCAGGACCTCTGCCATGCGCCGGCACCCCTCTGCGATTTCTTCGTCCGTGACAGAGGAATAGGAGACCCGGATATAAGACTCTCCATGGCTGCCCTCGGCAAAAAAGGTATTTCCCGGCATGAGAAGCAGTCCTGTCCGCTCTGCCGCCGCGGCAATCTGCCGGTCATTTGTATATTCAGGCAGGCGGATCCAGATAACAAGACCGCCGTCCGGGACAGAGAAAGACAAACCGGGAATACAGGAGAGGGCGCTGCACATCAGATCGCGTTTTTTTCTGTAAAAGTCAATCAGAAACTGTCTGTGCTTTTCATAGTATCCCTTTTCAAAAAAACGGGCCCACATATACTGGCTTAAGCTGTTGAGAAACATCTGATCCTTATTCACAATACGCCGGTAGGTCTTGATCACATTATCAGGAGCCACGATATAGCCCACCCGGGCGCCGGGGAAAAAGGACAGATTAAAGGAATCTATATAAATGACCGAGTTGGTGCGATCCATGGAGTACAGGCTTGGAAGTGTAATGCCGCTGTAGTTAAAGTCGAACAGGGAGTCATCTTCCACTATGGGGATGTTGTGTGATAGGGCGCACTGAAGAAGCCGTTTCCTTTTTTCCAGGCTCATTACGGCTGCAGAGGGGTTGTGGAAGTTTGGCATGGAATAGATTAACTTGGGGCGATAGCGTTCAACCAGGTTTTCCAGTATTTCGATCTGGATACCGTCTTTTTCCACGGGAACAAAGAGCACATGGGCTCCTGTATGCAGGAGGATGTTGACAATGGCAGGCATGACCGGTTCCTCCACAATTGCAAAATCACCTTCCTTCAGATACATGAAGGCGATATTGCTCAGGGCCTCGTAAGTCTCGGTTATGATTTGGATATTCTGGGGCTGTACGTAAATCTTCCTCCCAAAGAGCAGGGATGCCAGGCATGCTCTCATACGCTCCGTTCCCTGGGGATCGCAGAACCAGAATGGCTCTAAGTCATCACCGGAAGTAATTTCATCCATAATCTCATGCAGATAAGGCAATGGAAGTGTTTCTTTATTTACCAGAACGCCGGCAAAGGAAATGCTATCGGAGAGGTATGAGGAATTATACAGACGCTGGAACGTATTTTGCGTCCCTAGAAAATGGTAATTAAAATTCTTGTCCAGAGAAGAAAATGCTTTCCTTGTATCCGGTTTGCCGTCGGGTTTTACCTCGGAAGGGCTGTTTCTCACAAAATATCCCCTGGGTGCCTTGACGGAGGCATAGACTAATCCCTCATGAATGAGCATCTCATACGCCTTTTTAACAGTATTGCGGTGGACACCCAGCTTTTCCACCAGCTGGCGCTCCGAGGGCAGCTTAAAGCCGTCGGAGAGCTGGCCGGAGAGTATCTGACTGCGGATTGTGTTCCGGATCTGTTTGTACAGCGGTGTTGTACTGTTTTTCTTCAGTTGAATCTCCATATTCGCTCCTTTTATGATATTCCTTCAAAGTTTCTGTCTTGTTTTATATCATTCTAATTCAATTATATTATAAAAACAATGAATTTCTGTCATATGCGGAGTGCGCGGGTCCTGCAACGGATGGCATATACCAGTCAGATGAAACCCGCCCTGATTCAGTTGAAATATTTCCGTATAAAATAGGAGGGTGTGCAGCTCCATGCATGGCAATAGCTGTTAATGATTCTGGAGCCATAGGGGGAGGCATACCTGTCCCTGGGATTAAAGAGTTCCCAGAAACAGTCCGCGCCCAGGTCCGCCATCTGTCCCCAATAAAAGCGGATGTAGTGGAGTGCAGTGTCCTTCATGCCGTTTTGTATCAGGGCTTCTATAAAATGATGGTACATGTAGGGGGTAACCATTCCCACAGGCGGGTCCTCCTTTACAAGATGTTCCAGCAGTCTGCGGTTTGACTCCTGGTCCAGCACACCCGCCAGGACCAGCCATATCTGAGAGGCCCAGGACACCTGGCGGTTCTGTCCGCTTATGAAGAACCGCAGTTCCTTATCCCACAGATATTCCAGGGCTCCGCGGACAGCGGTTTCTATCCAGCTCTCCAACTGTTTGACGGATTCTGCCCCTGATGTCTCACTGCACATAAGCCGGGCTAAAGAAAGGGCCTGCCTCAGGGTGTAAATCAGGACGCCCTGTGCGCCGGCCTGTTTGTTCAGACTGTCATTCCAATCCAGGAAGCACCACCAGTCGCCGCTGTCTTTTACCACGCCTCTGCCATCCAGACGTTTTAGCGCAAGCTCAGCCTGGTGGTAAGCAGCAGGCCACAGCTGCATCAGGGTTTCCCGGTCTCCGGTGGCCTGATAATAGTCATGGAGACAGGAAATAAAGAACAGGCCATAGTCAAACAGGGAAGTATCATCTACCATCGGGGCCGGCCGCAGGAACAGGCAGGCGCCTACATGATGTTCGTTTTGGGTAAGTCCGGCAAACAGGTACAGGCACCGCTTTACCAGATCATAGTTCTTAAATGTTTCGTAATTGGTCAGAGCCTGGAGCCTTAAGTCTCCAATCCATAGGCGCCGGTCGCGTTTGGGGCCATCCTCAAACACAGACTGCATGCAGTCCTCCATTGTCTTAAGGGCTATGGCGTCGATTCGTTTCAGGTCTTCCGGCACATTTTCATTCAGGGGCTCTACCTGGGACATGTCGCCGGAAGTGACGGTATCACAGGATACATCACTTAGCAGCACCTGGTATTTGGGGGAGGTGTCCATGACCTTCAGTTCCAGGTAGCGGAAAGCGTACCGCCTGGGCAGAGAGATTCTGGCCGGCAGCTCATCAATATGAAGGTATTCCTCCTGGATCCAGCTGCTGCTGATGGAGCCCTGGTAGGATGCGGTGTCCTCCATAATTTCACAGGGCATTTCCCCCAGCTTAATCCGTATATGGGCCGGAGCGTCAGGCGGACTGCCTGCAGGCGTCAGGCGGAAGGATATATAACCCACATGGTGGGTGCCGAAATCCAGGCACACGGAACTGCCCTTTGACAGAGGCATGGTATCCAGTGCTTCCACGGGCTGCATACAGCAGGGAATCCAGTCAAAGACCCGGTCTGCCCTGTTATGGACCGGGAGGTCCCAGCCATTGGGCTTGTCTGGGGCATCAGAAGGCTGGAATGAGACGAGCTGCGCGGGCCGGACTGTTTTGTAGTGAAGAGCTGGCTCCAGTTCCTGGGCTTTTCTTACGAAATCCTCATTTATATTCATTTTAAAGTTTTCAATATGATTTGTAATCTGCGCCATTGTTATATCTCCTTATTCGTTTCGGGAATCCAGTACAGCCTTAATTTGGAGATAAATCTTATCCAGATTGTAAAACAGCATAGTGACGATGGAGCATATAAGAAGAAGCATGGGAATATACAGGTACATGGCTTTGATTGCCAGTACTGCATTGGAACTCTGTGCCGAAGCACCGCCCTGGTAAGCACCCCATGCCAGAAGGACTCCGCTGATACCGCCGGCGGCCGCCTGGGCCACCTTTCCCAGGAAGCCGTTGATGGCGGACAGTGAACCGGCTGTGTTGACGCCGGTCTTCCATTCACCGTAGTCCACCGGGTCTGCCTGCATGGAAAAATAGATGCTTTCCTTCATGCCGTATCCCAGAGCGGTTACCACTGCTCCGGCCAGTATAGCCCCATGGTTTATACCTGCAAAGAGGATGACAACCAGCCCGGCCAGCTGTATGGCAGCACTGCCCACATACAGGTTGCGTTTTCCCATGCGTCCGGCCAGTGCGGGCACCAGGAAATTGGCTGCCATGGGCACAATGGACATGATGGTGGCAATGGTAACTGACAGCTCCTTGCTTCCTATGACAGCTGTATAGTAGTAAACAATTGCACTGGTCTGGAGAAAAAAGCCGGTCCACATGAAAATAATGTTGAGGGCAAAGATAAGCCAGGGCTTGTTTTTTCCCAGGGACATAAGGCTTTCTTTCAGGGAAACGCTCTCAGCGGCCGTATTTACCCGTTCTTTTACAGTGGCAAAGGTAAAGAAGAATAGCAGGCATCCAATGAAACCAAAGATTATCATTACGATACGAAAGCCCAGAGCTTCGCTGCCTTTGCCCAGGGAATCCACCAGCTTTAAGGCCGTGGAGCTGACCACTGTGGAGCCCAGAAAGGCGAAGAACTTGCGCGTGGTGGACAGGGCTGTCCGTTCCTGGGTATCGGTTGTCAGGCTTGGCAGGATGGAAGCCATAGGAATGTTCACAACAGTGTAGGTAAAAGACAGACCGATGTAAGTCGCATAGGCATAGATAAGCTTGCCTGACTGGGAAATGTCGGGTACACTGAAGGCTAGGACGGCAAACAATGCAAATGGTATGGCTCCGAAGAGAAAATAAGGCCTGGACTTCCCCCACCGTGTACGGGTATGGTCAATGCAATAGCCAATCAGTAAATCCGTCCCTCCGTCTATAAATCGCGTGACAACAAACATAAAAGCGATGGACTTCGCGCTCAGGGACATGACATCCGTGTAAAAATATAAGAGATACAGGGAAATCATCTGCCAAATCAGATTGCATGCAAAGTCAGAAACCCCATAGCCAATTCTTTGTTTCCATATCTGCTGCTTCACGTACCTCATGGTTGAATCTTGTTTCATTCAATAACCCCTCCTTGTATTTGATGCTGTTATTGTAAGGGATAAGGCAATAAAAAACGATTGAGTTTTATAATCAAATAAATTGATGTTTTATAACCTGTCTGTTACAATCATAACAGAGATGGGAGGGAAAAACCATGACTACCGGAGAATTAGAGAACCAGCTGATGGAATTTAACGAGGATGAGCGGTTTTATCAGCAGTATTATAATGTGAAGCAGGATAAATGGATGCTGGAGGATTTCTTGGAAAGTCTGGATTTTAATGAAGTCATACAGCGCCGTTTGATCGTGCCGGAGGTATCAGGGGGCTGGATGCCTTCTGACATGAAGGATGAAGCCTATTTTGACGCGGAGGATAAGAACCATATTGTGATTAGCAAGCACAACCGTTTCACACCCCCTTTCCGGCACCGCCATATATTTTTCGAGCTGGCCTATGTGGTAAAGGGACACTGCAGCCAGGATGTGGGGAAAGACAGGATTGAGATGGAGGAAGGGGACTTTTGCCTTTTGGCGCCGGATACCATACACAGCGTGAGCGTATTTGACGACAGCCTGCTGGTGAACATACTGGTAAGGCGGAGTACCTTTGAGGATATATTTTTTAATATGCTAAGGGACACAAACATGATAGCAACCTTTTTTAACCAGTCCCTGTATTCAGGAGTCCATAATCCCTATCTGATTATTCCGGCCAGGGGTGACCAGGTGCTTAAGGAATATGTTCTTTCCATGTTTCTGGAATACCTGGGAAAGAGCCGGTACTATGAAAAGATACTCAGCAATCAGCTGATGATACTGTTTGCCAAAATACTTCAAAGCTACGAAGATCGTATTCAGCTGCCTTCCGTTATGCGCAGGGCCACAGAGGAGAGCATAAGAATCTTAAGCTATATTGAGGACAACTACCAGAGTGTCACCTTAAAGCAAACCGCTGCGCAGTTTCATTTTTCCCAGCCCTATTGTTCCAAAATCATAAAGGAATACACCGGTAAATCATTTACACAGATTGTACAGGAAATCCGATTTCAGAAAGCTGCCATCCTTTTGAAAAATACAAATATCAGCATAGCGGAGATAAGCAGCCGGGTGGGATTTGAGAATGTGGAGCATTTTAACAGGATGTTCAGGAAGCTGTATGAAATGCCGCCTGGGAAGTACAGAAAGGGGAATACAGGGAGCCGTCTTTTCACCGGGCCGGGCGGGGAGAGCCGGACAGGGCCGCAGGCACTGTAATACGCAGAGAGGATAAGATGACGGTTTTTCCAAAACATCATCTTATCCTCTCTGTTTCATGGTGGCAGCGCATATATAAAAATGTAGCTTATTTGCTCAGCATCCCTGTATAATCAGTGTTTCATAGTCAGACTGGGGCATGGGGCGGTAGAAAACATAGCCCTGTACATAGTCACAGCCAATCTGCTTCAGATATTCGACCTGGTCCATGGACTCGATTCCTTCTGCCACTGTGCGGATGTCAAATTTTTTCACCATATCAATAATACCCTCAACCAGTGCCATATCCTTGTTCTGGTCCGGTCCTTCATCAAAGAACAGGCTGTCAATTTTCAGTACATCAATAGGCAGATTTTTCAGCAGCCCCAGAGAAGAATAACCTTTTCCAAAATCATCAATTGAGCAGGAGAAGCCTGCCTTTTTAAGCCGGGCTACTGTCTGCAGCAGCAGGGCAGTGTTGTCAAATGCAATGGATTCCGTAAATTCCACTTCAAGAAGCTCAGGCGGTATGGCATACTGGTCGCGTATACTCACATAACGGTCAACAAAGTGCTGATCATAGAATTGAAGCCGGGATACATTGACCGACACGGGAAGGGGGGTTCTACCCGAGTCAAGCAGACTCCGGAGCCAACGGCAGACCTCCTCGTATACATACTGGTCAAGGCGGTCAATCATATATTTTCTCTCGAATACAGGGATGAAGCGGTCCGGAGGAATGATGGCGCCGGCCTGGGACTGCCAGCGGACCAAAGCCTCTGCACAGCCGATTTTTCCTGTTGCAAGGTTGACCTTTGGCTGGTAATAGACCGTGAACTCTCTGTTTTCAAGGGCAGTCAGCATTCTGTTTTCTATGTCTTTTTCTTCTCTGAGGTGGCTGCGGATACTCTCATCATAATAAACATAATTCTGCTTGTTTCCTGTTTTAACTGTTTTTCTGGCAAAATTGGCCCGGTCCAGAAGACCGTCGATGGTCAGTGACTCTATGACATCCTCTATGCAGCAGATACCGCAGTTTGTGGGGAGCATCTGGCCGTCATGGGCCGTATGCATGAAGCGGAGAATTTCATAATCCGCGTCAGCCTGGCGGGCCGCTATCTCGCTTTTTTCGTTGTAATGGAGAAGCAGTACAAAGTTATCTGCTGATACACGGCCGCATAATTCATATTCATGCAGCCCCTTTAGCAGGAGTTTTCCGTATTGGGACAGCAGAAGGTCGCCGTAATCATAGCCGAACACATCATTAATATACTTGAAGTCAGAGAAATCAGTATAGACAACAGCAAACTTTTCCGGCCTGGTGTCCAGAAGCTGCTGGGCTTTTTCCTTGAAAGCGCTAAACAGGTAAACCCCGGTAAGAGTGTCGCGGGATGCCAGATCATTCAGCTGTTCATTCTGGACTTCAAGCTTCAATAGATTTTTAGAGTTGGCCCACAATATAAATATCCAGGTGAGTGACATGACTCCCATCATGACCAGACAGCCGGTCAGAAGAAAACGCATCTGCCGGGCTGAGTAGGCATCGGCGGAAAACACGGTATGATTGGCCTGTTCAAAAAAGTCCTCGCTGAGGGAAAGCAGTCTGGAACTGTCAGCGGACCCGCTGCGGTAGGCAGAGATTTCGTCCTTGACCTGACTCCACATCAGCTCCAGCTTTGCCAAATCCCTCTGATAGGCCGGATCGTCAGGTGAAGGAAGACCATATGTGGCCTCTCCGCCCTGTAATTCCAGAAGAATGCTGTCCAGATAGGCAATCATATCGTCATCGGGCTGGCCGGAAAGTTCTAACTTTATGAGCCGCTGGCTGGCACCGCGGACAATTCCTACATAGTTGATGAGCCTTCCGTTTGTCTGGGTTTGGATTACCGTTTGAATGGTAATACTGCCGAACAGGAAAAGTAAAATAAACAGGGAGATCAGTCCGCCTCTAAAAAACCGCTTCATATGGGGTGCCTACAACAGCTATTGCTGCCTTTCCGGATTCATTGTGCTAACCATACAGCGGGTTTGCAATGATATCAATAGCTCAATTGTATCAAACTATGCATTTTATTTCAATATACGAGAGATAAATAATATTATTTTGTAATTTATTACAAAAATTTAAAGGAGAAGCGGGGAACGGAAAAGAAAGAGTCTGTTCAGTCAGCATATAAGTGAAATAAAAGAAACTGGAAATAGGGTAGACGCGGGTGTATAATGTTCTGTATCAGGCAGACCCGTAGACGTTAACAGTAAAGCCGTGGCAGCGCGCCAGGAGAGGCTGAATCCGTCTTAAAATAGATAGTAAGAGTTGTTTCGCACAGAGAATAGAGGAGGTATCGAATGAAAAACAATAAGTTGTTTCAGACGAACCTGTTAGTCAGCAGTATACTGGTGGTAGGATTTATCCTTACAGCGTTTTTCAGCTACCGCGCCAATTACCGTGCATCATTAGAGAACATAGAACAAGTATCCTCCCTGACAGCGGAGGGAATTTATTACCAGCTGAAGGCAATGCTTACAAAGCCGGTGAACATTTCGCTGACAATGTCTCATGACAGCCTTTTGGTGGACCATCTTCTTGCAGAAAACAGCCGTATGGATGCTTTGGATTTTGCGGAGACTACAAAAACGTATCTGGAGACATACCAGAAGAAATATGGCTTTGATTCCGTGTTCCTGATATCCGCAAATTCCGGCCGCTACTATAATTTTAATGGCCTTGACCGTGTAATGGAAAAAGGGGATCCGGAAAACGAATGGTATTATGAACTTCTTGGCAATGATTTGGAGTATTCCCTTAACGTGGATAATGACCAGGTAGAGGGAGCGGATAACAGGATAACTGTCTTTGTGAATTGCAAGGTTACTGCGCCGGACGGGGCGGTGATTGGCATCGTGGGAGTGGGAATTCAGATAGATTATCTGGAAGAGCTGCTGCAGGAATATGAAGACAGCTATGGCAATCAGGCCAGCCTGATTAACCAGGATGGTTTTATAGAGATATCCACCACCTATAATGGATATGAAAAGAAGGACTGGTTTGGAGTATATGGCCAGGAACATATACGGGAACAGGTACTTGATTTCCGGGAGTCGGATAACAGTATGGAATTCTGGACTGATACAGGTCCAAAGGAAGGAAAGAGAAGCTTTATTGTGGAGCGGTATATTCCGGAGCTCTCCTGGTATCTGCTTGTGGAACAGAATACCGGACCCATTGTGGAGGCCATGAACCGCCAGCTTTATCAGACTGGTTTTATACTGACTGTGGTAATTCTCACTGTTCTGATTGTCATTACTGCTGTAATCCGGAAGTACAGCAGCCAGGTGACGGAGCTGGTTGAGGAGCGGCAGGCTCTTTTTAAAAAGGCCACGGAACAGCTTTACGACAGTATTTACGAATTGAATCTGACAAAGAACAGCTATGTGGGGAAACAGACAGAGGAATACTTTAAGAGTCTGGGAGCCGGAGGGCTTCCCTTTGACCAGGGATTGTGTGTCATTGCCCGGGAACAAATTAAAGAGGAGTTCCGGGAAGGCTATGTTTCCATGTTTACCCCGGAAAATGCCATCCGGGAGTATAACGCCGGAAATAACCATCTTCAGTATGACTTTATGATTTCGCAGAACGGTGAGGATTATCATTGGATTCGTGTAGAAACCTTCCTGTTTTATTCGGAAGAAGACAGTTCCGTCCACATGTTCTCTTACCGGAGAAACATAGATGCGGAAAAGAAACGGGAGTGGCAGGCTGCTATTGATGAAATGACAAAGCTTCTTTCCAAAAAGGCAACCGAGCGTCTGATTGATAAACAGCTGTCTGAGAGTCCGGACAAAATGTATGCGTTTTTTATTTTTGATATTGATGAATTCAAGATGGTAAATGACAGGTACGGCCATTCTTTTGGAGATTTCTGCATCTGCAGTTTTTCAGATATCCTTAAGAGTCATTTCAGGGAAGGGGATATCCTTGGCAGGATTGGCGGCGATGAATTCGCGGCGTTTATTCAGGTATCGGATACGGAATGTGTAGAAGAAAAAGTAAAGATTCTCTCCTCCGCCCTCCATACGGTAATTGGAAGGGGAGACATAAGATGCAGTGTCACGGCCAGCATCGGTATTGCCCTATACCCCAGGGACGGGGCAACGTTTGAGGATTTATACCAGCAGGCTGACCGCGCCCTTTATGATACAAAGCAGCGGGGGAAGGACGGGTTTACCATTGTTTCTTAGGTCAGACATGAGAGCAGGGTTGCTATAATGAAAGGGGATATCGGGACGCAGTAAGAACCCATCTGGTGAATATCAAACAATCAAATAAGCAGTTTTTAAATGCTCATGTTCCTTTTAGAGGGGAATTATGGGCATTTTTAAATTTGTTAAGCTTGTTGTGGCAAACATTTTTATAAGGTAATCGGAATAAGCAGCAGTTCAGTATTTTATGAAATACTGGAAAAAATACAATCAAATGATTGATTCATATAGTTTGTGGTGATATAATTATTTTGAATATATGGTTGAGGTACCAAGATTAAAAGGCAATCTATTTGATAACTATATAAACGATACCTCTGTGTCGGAACTGCTTCGTATTGATTATCGCAAACACATTATTTAGCAAAGTGTTGCGATATCTTTTTGGGCTTATAAAGCAGTATTTAGATATTTAAGGGAGATAAAAATGAAAACAAAGCCGAAAAAAAAATCAATTGCAATGTTGGCAGTTCCGGCTGGGATTTGTGTGACTGCTTTATCAATCTCTGTATTTTTTCTTGTGCAGATTACCGGCAGAATGAACCTCAGCGCAAACCAGAATCTTCTTACTTCCAGCAAGGTTATCAGCGAGGGACTGAATAATAAAATTAGTCTCGACAGGGAGCTTTTGTTTACCCTGGCCGATATGCTCGCATCGGAGCAGGAGAGTGCAGTTGGAGAGACTTTGCTGGGATATGTAAAATCCACTGATTTTTTTCACTTTACATATATAACCATGGATGGAGAAGGTGTAGATAGTGATGGGAATTTAGTCCATGTAACTGATCTGCCCTTTGACGATCTGGCCCTTTCCAGTGGAAAGGACGGGATGTCGGCTCCTTATTATGGTGCAAGCGGACGGCTTCAGATTACATACCAGTTCCCTGTCAGAAAGGATGAAAAACAGATAGGGGCAATTTATGCGGACCGGGTTATTAATGATTATAATCTTCCAACCTTATTTACCTTTAATAACGGGGAGGGGTATGCCTATGTGGTGGATAAGAACGGAAATTACATTATCGAATCCAGAGGTACAGCAGAACAGCCGGATATTTACAGCTATCTGGCAATGCAGGGGAACAGCAGGGCTGTACAGAATACGCTTTGTGAGGTGATTCAGGAAGGAATAAGCGGTACCCTTGTCGTAATAAACGAGAACCAGAAATCCCTTCTCGGCTTTCTTCCATTAGACGAGCCGGAAGGGAGCTATCTGATTACCATGATTCCACGGGCAGTCCTTCAGCGGGAGTCAACACCTATCATCATTATGCTTTATACTATGTTTACTTTTCTTCTGATTGGTGCGGTTGCGATTGCTAATCTTGTAACTGGAAGACAGTCTATGAGGGAGGAGGCAAGGCAGAGGGAGTACAGGGAAAAGCTGTTCCGAAATCTTTCCGCCAATATAGATTTTGTGTTTCTGCTCTACACTCCGTCTACACAGAAGGTGGAGCTTGTGTCTGACAACCTGCCGGTGCTTCTTGGAATTACTGCAAAGCAGGTACAGGAAAGGCCTAAGCTGGTATTTAGTGCCAGCGGAATGGCGCCGGATGATCCTGCGGGAAACAGTTTCCTGGACGGAACATTGAATAAACAGGTGACCAGGGAAGCCATGGTGGGGGATGGCCCCAATGAAGTGAAGCGCTGGTTTGCAGTCCATATGATTCCGGCGGATTACGGCCAGTATCTTGCCGTGTTTCAGGAGACAACCAAAGAACATAATATGCGTGAGCATCTGGCAGATGCCCTCAAGCAGGCGCAGAACAGCAACCAGGCCAGGACCGCATTTTTTTCTTCCATGTCGCATGATATCAGAACTCCAATGAATGGTATCATAGGAATGACCAATGTCGCGCTGAACAGCCTGGACAATATGGAAAAAGTAGAGTCCTGTCTGAATAAAATTACAGCGGCTTCCGGTCATCTGCTGCAGCTGATTAATGAGGTGCTTGATATGTCCAGGATCGAGAGCGGGAAAATCAGCCTTAAGGAAGAAAATGTGCATTTACCCAGTATGATGGCGAACCTGATTTCATTCATCAGACCGGATATGGATAAAAAAAAGCAGTCATTTGAACTGAAATCGCAGATTTTGGAACATGACACGGTTATCAGCGATGGGCTCCACCTGCAGAAAATACTGCTCAATCTTCTGTCAAATGCCATGAAATATACACAGGCGGGCGGCACAATCAGTATGCAGATTACAGAGACGAATGTTGATGCAGACACCATACGGCTGCGCTTTGTGGTTGAGGACAATGGAATCGGCATGACTCCTGAATTTCTGGAGCGCGTATTCGCGCCATTTGAGCGGGCGGAGGACAGCAGGATGAGCCAGGCAACGGGTACCGGGTTAGGACTTGCTATTACAAAGAGCATAGTGGACATGATGGAGGGTGATATATATGTTGAAAGTGAGAAAGACATGGGCTCACGGTTTACAGTGGAACTTCCACTTAAACTGCCAAAACTGCAGATGCAGGAATTACCGGATCTGGCCGGCTATTCTGTTCTGATTGTGGATGACGATCAGGATGCGTGTGAAAGCATCAGCTTAATCCTGCAGGAGACGGGTATCCGCGCGGATTGGGTTATGAATGGGATGGAGGCAGTGGAAAAAGCATGGCAGGCCCATGTAATGGAAGATGATTACTGTATCGTCATCGTGGACTGGAAGATGCCGGAGATGGATGGGGTGGAAACTGCCAGACGGATTAGAGCGCGGCTGGGCAGCGGAATGCCGATTCTTCTGTTGTCCGCGTATGATTGGGAAAATGTAAAAGAGGAAGCGATTCAGGCAGGGATTAACGGTTTTCTGACAAAGCCGATTTTTAAAGCTGACATTTTGGAACAGATGAAGCAATACATCCAGGGCGGATACCAGGAATACGAAGAACAGCAGATTCAGGAAACAGAAAATCTGGAAGGCGTCAGAAAACTGGAAGGTGTCAGGATTCTGGTGGCGGATGACAATGAACTGAATCTGGAAATCATGTTTGAGATTTTGAACAGCAGCGGGGCTGAAGTGGATTGTGTCCATAATGGCAAAGAAGCCTTAGACACCTATCTCAAGAGCAGTCAGGGATATTACCAGATCATACTGATGGATGTACATATGCCGGAAATGGATGGGCTGCAGGCTACGAAAAAAATCCGTAATTCGGGCCGGCCGGATGCCTCCATAGTTCCAATCATCGCCATGACAGCGGATGTATTTAAGGAAGATATACGCAGGTGCAAGGATGCAGGTATGGATGCTCATATAGGAAAACCTGTGGAGCTGGATAAGCTATATAGTATGGTCCGGAAGTTTATAAATTAAGCCTGCAAATAAAAAGTCAATAGGAAAATGAGAAATTTTCAAGATTTATTGTTGATTAAATTTCAGGTACAACAAATAGACCACCATTATCTGCTGGTCTGAAAGGATGTGGTATTCTCTATTCTGGAAGAGACATTAGATATTCTTTTACTCTTCCGTAATAGATACGCAGAAACTTATTAGCGCCTGCAGTCATGTAGACATAGTAAGGCTTTCCTTGAGCACGTTTCTTATCAATAAACGCATATACAGGGTCGTCCTGCGGTTTTGTTTTGATGAGACAGTCCATGACCTGAAATAAGGTTTTTCGGAGGGAAGATGAGCCGCGTTTGGAGGTTGGAACGCTTTTTTGTTCATAGGTTCCGGATTCGTTGACACCTGGGTCTACACCAGCAAATGCAGTGATAGCCCCTTTGTGGGTAAAGCGTGTGACATCTCCGATTTCAGCCATAAGCTGAGGGCCAAGAGACGGGCCAACACCCTTCATACCCATAACAACGGGATATTCCGGCAGCTTGGCGGCTGTGTCATTCATCAGGGTACGGAGTTCTTCCACGGTTCTGGAAGCAGTGTTTAATTGTTCTATGGACTGTTTCACGATCAGCTTGGTTAGATCATCTTTTGGAAGTATAGGAACAAGCTCCTTTGCAGCTCCATAGATTTCTTCAGCCTTGTCTTTGCTAAAGTTATACTTCCTACGTTTGCACCACTTCTGATAATGGTCGACAAATGCATTTAATGAGAATTTACGAACATAGTCCACATGCCAGTATGTAGTAGCAAAATCAACCCACTTCTGGCTGCCGTCCTCACGGGCAGGGCTATCAAAGTAAGTATTAACACCAGGGTAAGTCTGATCGAGGATACCGATGAGGTTATTCTTCATAGCTGTTTTGTGTTTCATGTAGAAGCCAAACTGACGGTTCATGGTCTTTAGTTGATTGCGTAGTTCGTCCATAAGACTATACTGTTTCAATTCCGTCCAACTGTCAAGGGTGTAACGAGCTATTTTTACAGCGTCAGCTTTATCAGATTTTACTTTGCGGAGAGAATGAGCTCCAAAATCTTTAATGAGCTTAGGATTTACGGCAGTTACAAAAAGACCTGCCAGAGAAAGCTCACGAGCCAGTGGTTCGTAGTAACGGCCAGTATGTTCCATAACGATGCGTGATTCACCTTCGATTGATCGGATCTGCTCAATTAAGGATTGGATGTTACTGGAGGTGTGCTTGATTTCAAAGGGAGAAGAAACGATTTCTCCATAAGGTCGTAGAATGGCGACCATACTTTTCCCTTTGGAAACATCAATACCAACAGCGTTCATGTTCATAAATTTGTCACTCCTAAAGATTATTGCAATAGATAAGTACCAGTTTTACTCATTGCCTATTCAATCTACTGTGGTGTGACACGAACGTACCAAAGGCAGTTCAACCTGCATAAAACGAACGCTGCAAATGAGGAGCTGGTTATCAGTCTCGGCAACGGACGCGAAGTCCAAGATGAATAAGACGATATACCGATTGCTCCATACATTTTAACAGCTTAAGCAACAAGATGGATAATTCCTTACTGGCTGTAAGGGATATTAACCATAAATATATTGTAGTAGAAAGGAGTACGATTTATGGGCAGATTGCAGTTATTGGATTGTACCTTGAGGGAAGCCCCTATTGATAATTTGATGTGGGGAGAGATGAACATCCACAAGATGATTCATGGTCTTGAGATGGCAAATGTGGATATTATAGAATGTGGCTTTTTGAAGAATGCAGACTATATCAAAGGAAGTACATCTTTCCAGAGAGTAGAAGATATCATTCCTTTCCTGAAGAATAAGAAGAAAGGAAAAACATATGTAGCTTTGGTAGACTATGGCCGGTATGACCTGAAGTATCTTTCTGAGTATGATAGAAGATCCATAGATGCAATCCGGGTGTGTTTTAAGAAGAATGAGATTGGGTTGGTATTGGATTACGCAGCACAGATTCGTGCCAAGGGGTATCAAGTATGCGTTCAGCATGTAGATACAATGGGTTTTTTCGATGAGGAGATTATTGACTTTATAGAAAAAGTTAATGAGTTCAAACCTTTGGCGTATTCTGTTGTGGATACCTTTGGCGCAATGTATGAAGAAGATATGCTTCACTATACCGGTCTTGCGGACCAATACCTCTCCAAGGATATTTTGCTGGGCTTCCATGCCCATAATAACCTGATGCTGGCAGATGCAAATGCCCAGAGTTATATCAACAAGATGAGCGCCCACCGGGATGTTGTGGTGGATGCTTCTTTGTTTGGCTGTGGTCGCAGTGCGGGAAATGCCCATACGGAATTGATTGCACAGTTTATCAATAAGAAGCATGAGGAAAAGTACAATATTGACGAATTGTTGGATTTAATTGATACTGTTATTGCATCAGCACAGGAGGTGACCTCCTGGGGATACAGCATTCCTTACTTTATTGCCGGAATTTATAATGCCCATACCTTCAATGTGAAGCAGCTTCTAAAGCGTCACAATATTAAGTCAAAGGATTTGCGTGGCATTATTGAACTGTTGGACGATGTTCAGAAGAAAAAGTATGATTACGCTCTGCTGGAAAAGCTCTATGTAGAGTATTTTGACAATCCCGTGGCTGATGCCCTGGCATTAGAAAAGCTGAGCAATACATTCAAGAACCGCAATATTCTGCTGCTTGCACCAGGTAAATCGGTGGCAGCAGAAAAGGAGCACATTCAAAAATTTATCGATGAGAAGAAGACGATGGTCATCGCAGTCAATAATGTGATCAGCGGATATCAGTTGGATTACATATTCTATAGCAGCACAAACCGATATAATCTTAGAAAATTTCAGGAGTGTGCCCCTGAGACGAAGGTTATTGTTACATCGAATATTCAGGGCGCAATTGAAGAAGATACCACGGTTGTAAACTATAGCTCTCTGATTAAATTCGGATGGGTAAATCTGGATAGCTCCGCCATCCTGCTGCTTAGACTTCTGATACGTTGCGGCGTGGAAGGGGTATATGTAGCTGGACTGGATGGGTACCGTTCAGCAGGTGACACGTTCTATAAAAACGATTTGGAAACAGGCGTTGAGGATAAGGACAGACAAGAACTGACAAGAGAAAATACAGAAATGATTGCGGATATTGTGCAGACAAATCCGGAGTTTGAGATTCATTTTATTACTCAAAGCGAATATAGTAAGGCTTTAGAATAAACATAGGAGATGGCATAGTGATGTTGGAAGAATTAAAGGAAAAAGTTTAAAGAGGTCTTGCCGCGATTAAACCATCTGGTGTGGCGTATGAGGATTTGTCTGCAAAGGACATGGTCGTTGTTGATGTGGATGGTCATATTGTGGATGGTAGCTTAAATCTGTCTTCCGACACCAAAACGCATATTGAGTTTTTTAAAGCATTTGGAGAAATTGGTGCAATTCCCTGTACACGAAATCTTACTTACCGAACATTCCAGAATCGCAGCCTGAATTCGCTGTTTGTTTCCAGAGTGCTCTGCCGTAGCCATGGTCCGTTTGCGTGGGGAAAGGATGCAGCACAGGTTGTATACCATGCTGTTGTTCTTGAGAAAGTTGCAAAGATGGCAATTTGTATCTGCATGATTTCGCCAAATGCGAAGCCAGCTCCTCACCATATTCTGGACAAGCATTTTATGCGTAAGCATGGAGCCAATGCTTACTATGAACAAAAAAATGATTATGGGATGGAGGGGAAATTGTGAATAAAAGTTTATATCTGATTTTTGATTTGGACGGTTGCCTGATTGATTCTAGCGAAGTCCAGAAAGCTGCTTTTTTTGGCAGCTATAAAGAAGTAGTCGGAGATGACCATTGTCCGTCTTATGAAGAGTATATCAAGCATACTGGTGATTCTGTTAATGGGATGCTAAAAAAAATGGGGCTTCCAGCTGCGATGGCAGCATCGTTTCGGAGAATCAGTAGCGAATCTGTTGATAAGATTTTGGTCAACTGGGAAGCCATGAAGCTGGTTCGTAAACTTAAGAAATATGGCTACAAAACTGCATTATGTACGGGAAAGGATCATTACCGCACGGTGGAAATATTAAAATACTTTCAATGTGATGATCTGTTTGATGTATTGATTTGCGGTGATGATGTTCCAGAACCCAAACCCTCGGCGATGCCAATTCTGAAAGCAATGGAAGCTTTGGGGGCAGACCTGGAGAATACCGTCATGATAGGTGACGGCTATAATGATATAAAAAGTGCAAAAAATGCCGGAGTAAAATCAATATTAACTTTGTGGTATGGAGATGCCGGAGTTCCAAAAGTAGCAGACTATTATTCTGAGACGGTAGAAGAAATGTGGGCAACTATTGATGAAATAGCGTCCTTTACAGCGAATACGTAATGAGCAATTCTGAAAAATATGGGAGAATAAAATGCAAAAAGGCAGAGTGAAAAATGTTTCCAGAAATATGATTTTCGGAGGAATATTAAAAGTATATCAGATAATAACTCCTTTTATTATCAGAACAATAATGATATATTCCTTGGGCATAGAATATGTCGGGTTAAATAGCTTATTTGCATCGGTACTTCAAGTGTTGAACTTGGCAGAGTTAGGGGTTGGCTCTGCTATGGTATTTAGTATGTACGAACCCATTGCCCAAAATGATCATATTACAATATGTGCTTTAATGAAGTTGTATAAAATATATTATCGTATTATTGGGATCATTATTTTAGGTGCGGGTATTATCGTTTTGCCATTTATCCCACATTTAATTAGCGGTGAAGTTCCAGGTGGACTGAATGTATATACCTTATATATCTTGAATTTATTGGCTACGGTTTTCTCATATTGGCTATTTGCGTATAAAAGTTGTCTATTAACAGCATTCCAACGAAATGATATTATTAGTAGATCACTTCTTGTGGTCAGCACAATTCAATATGCTACACAGATTGTGGTTTTGGTAGTGTGGAAAAACTATTATCTATTTTTGCTTCTTGCTCTTTCCGCAGTATTGCTTAATAATGTTTTAACTGCATTTATGGCAAATCGTTTGTATCCGGATTTACAACCTAAAGGGAAATTAGATACAGAGGTAGTTAAAAATATTAATCAGAAAGTAAAAGATCTTTTTACCGCGAAGATTGGAGGAGTTGTTGTTAACTCGGCAGATACAATTGTTATATCCGCGTTTTTGGGTTTGACTGCGTTAGCCGTATATCAAAACTACTATTATATTCTTTCAGCAGTAATGGGGATCAATCAAGTGATATATAAAGCGTGCTTGGCTAGTATAGGAAACAGCATGGTGCTTGAAAGTAAAGAAAAGAATTACTGTGATTTCAAGATGATATCAATGTTGTTTATGTGGCTAATTGGGTTTTGTACAACCTGCTTTGCATGCCTTTTTCAACCATTTATGGAAATTTGGGTAGGGAAAGATTTGATGCTGAGCTATTTGATGGTGATTCTGTTTTGCATTTATTTCTATTTATGTGAAATTATGAGCTTGTTTAGCTTATACAAAGACGCGGCAGGAATTTGGCATCAGGATCGATTTAGACCTTTGATTGAAGCAGGGGCAAATTTGGTAGTAAATCTTATATTAGTAAAGCCTATGGGCTTATATGGAATTCTAATCTCGACGATAATCAGTATGTGTTGCATAAGTATTCCGTGGCTGTATAGGAATTTGTTTAAATATGTTTTTGACAGATCTGTTTCCGAATATACGAAGATACTTTTAGGTGGAACTGCAATCATGATATTTGTAACTACTGGTGTTGCATTACTTACTAGATTTATTCCGTTAAGCGGAAACATTGGATTGTTTGTTCGATTGCTTACATGCATAATAGTTAGCAATACTCTATACTATTTGCTATTTAAGAAATTTGAGACTTTTGCAAAAATTCTTCTGCTTATCAACAGAATAACAGGAAAAAGAATATTTAAGGTTAGTATACAATAATGAATGAGGAGAAGATTTGTTTTGAAATACGATTATTTGGTAATAGCAGGACTGGAAACAGTGTGGCGTAGATATCAGCCGCACCACGTTCCCAGGACGGCGGGCGCAGACGAATTCCTACATGTGACTGTTTCGCAGCGGCGAAGACGGAGAACCGCCGATCATCATCTACAAGTATTCGTCAACGCGGGCCGGGGACAATGCGAAGGAATTCCTGGAAGGGTTCCTTGGATATCTGATGTGCGACGGGTCCAGTGGCTACAACAAAGTACCGAATGCAAAACGGACTGCCTGCTGGGCCCATATACGCAGATATCTGATCGACGCGATCCCCAAGGGAAAGCAGCTCGACTACACGCAGGCATCTGTCCAGGGGGTCATGTATGTCAACCGGCTCTTTGAACTGGAGGATAAAATCCGCCGGAAGTACGCCGGGAATTATGAAGCCATCCGGCAGGCCTGACTCGAAAAAGAGATGGCCACAACTGCTCTGCTGCATTTAGCTCTGGATTACTTTTATCCATCGCTTGTTTTATGATTTCAAGGGATGGCTTAGCATAATATATTCTAGTTGTCTGCGTAGAAGCATGACCGAGGATTCTTGACACAAGTTCAAGCCTTTCAAAGACGATAGTAGTAGGTATCTCTTGTAATATTTTTCTGCCGGCTCCATTCAATAACTACCATACCTTCAGGTGGAACTTTTTTGCAACTTAACTTGTTTGAGGCATTTTCTAAACTTCACACTCATGGAGGGTGGGTGGGGAGATTATCTCAGATATTGAATAGTATTATAAAGTACTAATGGTAGAGTTTTTGAATCACTTACAAAGAAATTTCCCCTAGGAGGTGCCATGTTCCATCCACGCAAATATCTGTTTCGTTTCCTATTTCTTTTTTCCATAGCGGTCATCCTGTATGCCACATTATACCGTGAAACAGGACAAGGAGACATACAGCTCCAGCTTTTCTGGACCATAAAAAGGGCCTGGAGAGAACATTCTGGCAATCATTGGTATCTGATTCTTGGTAATATCGCCCTATTCATGCCATTCGGATTTTTCTTTACTATCATTCTCCGAAAGCCGGACTGGAAGAAGGCAGCCATCATAGGATTTGTTTTTTCGTCTGTTATAGAGGTTACTCAGGTTCTGACGGATAGGGGACTAGGAGAGCTGGATGATGTACTCCACAATACCTGGGGGAGCCTGATGGGATATTGTGCAGCAGTGATACTGGGGTATTTGTTCGGACGGCATAGTAACAGGTATAAAGGAAAAGTGAAAGGGGCAAGTCTGTTTTTCGGAATAACAATATTGGCGTTTGCAATATTAATATTTTATAACCAGCCGGACTGGAATGTACGTTTGCGGAGATAGCATTAGCAGTGCTTAAGAATACGGTTTTCCGGCTTGGGGAGCGGGGATGACAGGATAAGCTGTACACAAATACCTGCCAAAACTCTGCCAGAGTACCAGCGCAAGCTTCCACCAGCGCAAGCTTCACCAAAAAACACTTGACAAATCCCCCAATAATTATTATGCTTGATAATTATAAATCAAAGCAAATAAACCAAACAAGCAAATCATGCAAACAAAGCAATCCAATTAAACACAACGGTTACGAAGAAGAGGAGTACATCATATAAACCATCAGAGAGGGCGGTCCACTGGCTGAAAGGCGGCCCGGGCAGAGTATGATAGAAGGTAGCTTCTGAACTGGAGCGGTGAAGGATAAAACTGAGTGACTGGCAGGCGGATATTCCCGTATTGCCTCTATGAAAAGTTTCCTTCTGTGTAGCTGCTTCCGACCGGCCTGCGTTAAAGGCCTAATGAGACTGCCGGACATCCGGCAAAACAAAGGTGGTACCGCGGACACTCCGCCCTTTGCCTTCCCTTAACCGGGATTGGCGAAGGGCTTTTTATTTTCAGGCAAACAGGGTCTGTCTGCCGGCAGCCATTTTTCTGTAATTAACCAAACCGTTAATGAGTCCATCAACAAAAACATTAACAGACCCATTAACAAAACCACTAACCCAAACAAATTAGTTACTATAATTACAAAAATTACAAAAACTAATTACAAAAACTAATTATCAAAACTAATTATCAAAACTAATTACAAAAATTAATTATCAAGACTCATTATTAAAACCCATTATTTAGACCAATTACAAAGAGCCATTACAAAGACCCATTACAAAAACCATCTACAAAAAAGGAGAACAAACCATGAAGGAACTGGAGAAAACCTACAACCCGGCGGACATCGAAGACCGCCTGTACCAGAAGTGGCTGGACGGAAAGTATTTCCACGCAGAGGTAAACCGCAGTAAGAAACCATTTACCATCGTGATGCCGCCGCCAAACATCACAGGCCAGCTGCACATGGGCCATGCCCTGGACAATACCATGCAGGATATTCTGATCCGCTATAAGAGAATGCAGGGCTACGAGGCGCTGTGGCAGCCGGGTACGGACCATGCTGCCATTGCCACCGAGGTCAAGGTTATTGACAAGCTTAAGAAGGAAGGCGTTGACAAGGCAGACCTGGGACGGGACGGTTTCCTTAAGGAGTGCTGGAAGTGGAGAGACGAGTACGGCACCAGAATTGTGAATCAGCTTCATAAACTGGGTTCATCTGCTGACTGGGACAGGGAGCGTTTTACCATGGACCATGGCTGCTCTGACGCAGTTCTGGAGGTCTTTGTCAAGCTGTACGAAAAAGGCTACATCTATAAGGGGTCCAGAATCATCAACTGGTGCCCTGTATGCCAGACCTCTATCTCTGATGCAGAGGTGGAGCATGTGGAGCAGAACGGCTTTTTCTGGCACATCAATTATCCTGTAGTGGGAGAGCCTGGCCGTTTTGTGGAGATAGCCACCACAAGGCCGGAAACCATGCTGGGAGACACCGCGGTTGCGGTGAACCCGGAGGACGAGCGCTATCAGGACATCGTGGGCAAGATGCTTAAGCTGCCTCTGACAGACAGGGAGATTCCTGTTATCGCCGACCCGTATGTGGACAAGGAATTTGGAACAGGCTGCGTGAAAATTACCCCGGCCCACGACCCCAACGACTTTGAGGTGGGCAAGCGCCACAACCTGGAAGAAATCATTATCTTAAACGACGATGCCACAGTAAATGTTCCGGGACCGTATTTTGGTATGGACCGCTACGAGGCCAGGAAGGCCATTGTGGCTGATTTGGAGGCCCAGGGCCTGTTGGTCAAGGTGGTTCCCCACTCCCATAACGTAGGAACCCATGACCGCTGCAAGACCACGGTAGAGCCAATGGTGAAGCAGCAGTGGTTTGTAAAGATGGAGGAGATGGCTAAGCCGGCCATTGAGGCCCTTAAGAACGGCAGCCTTACTTTTGTTCCTGAGAGCTTTGGAAAGACATATCTCCACTGGCTGGAAGGTATCCGCGACTGGTGTATCTCCAGACAGCTGTGGTGGGGACACAGGATACCTGCCTATTACTGTCAGGAATGCGGAGAAATCGTGGTTTCCAAGGAAGCTCCCCACGCCTGCCCTAAGTGCGGCTGCACTTCATTAAAACAGGATGAGGATACCCTGGATACCTGGTTCTCATCCGCCCTCTGGCCCTTCTCTACCCTGGGCTGGCCTGAAAAGACAGAGGATCTGGATTATTTCTATCCCACAGATGTTCTGGTAACAGGATATGATATTATTTTCTTCTGGGTTATCCGTATGGTGTTCTCCGGCCTGGAGCAGACCGGAAAGCTTCCGTTCCACACCGTGCTGATTCACGGCCTGGTAAGAGACTCCGAAGGACGGAAAATGAGCAAGTCCCTGGGCAACGGCATCGATCCCCTGGAGGTCATCGACAAGTACGGCGCAGATGCCCTGCGCATGACCCTGATTACGGGCAATGCGCCCGGCAATGATATGCGCTTCTATTGGGAGCGTGTGGAGAACAGCCGTAACTTTGCCAATAAGGTCTGGAATGCGTCCCGATTCATTATGATGAACATTGAGAAGGCTGCTCAGTCCGGCGAGGTGGCTTTGGACCGCCTTACCATGGCTGACAAATGGATTGTGTCCAAGGTTAATACCCTTACCAGGGAAGTGACGGAGAACCTGGATAAATACGAGCTGGGAATCGCCCTTCAGAAGGTTTATGATTTTATTTGGGAAGAATTTTGCGATTGGTATATTGAAATGGTGAAGCCAAGGCTGTACAATGAAGAGGACGATACAAAGGCGGCTGCCATCTGGACGCTTAAGCATGTGCTGATTCAGGCGCTGAAACTGCTTCATCCCTTTATGCCGTTTATATCAGAAGAAATTTTCTGCAATCTCCAGGAGGAAGAGGAGACCATCATGATTTCCCAGTGGCCGGTTTACAGGGATGACTGGAATTTTGCAAAGGAAGAACAGTCCACAGAGACCATCAAGGAGGCTGTAAGAGCTATCCGTGGCGTGCGTTCATCCATGAACGTTCCTCCCAGTAAGAAGGCAACTGTTTATGTGGTATCGGAGGACGCAGGGCTGCTGCAGATATTTGAGCACAGTAAAAGCTTCTTTGCCGCTTTGGGCTATGCGGGCGAGGTGATTCTCCAGGAGAATAAGGAAGGAATTGCAGATGATGCTGTATCAGCAGTGATTCACAAGGCAGTGATTTATATGCCATTTGCAGATTTGGTGGATATCGAGAAGGAGATAGAGCGGTTAAGAGGCGAAGAAAAACGTCTGGCAGGAGAGCTGGCCCGTTCCAGAGGTATGCTGGGCAATGAGAAGTTTGTAAACAGGGCGCCCGAAGCAAAGATTGCCGAGGAGCGCGCAAAGCTTGAAAAATATGAGCAGATGATGGAGCAGGTGAAGATACGTCTGGCACAGCTTCAGTGATGAACCCGGAGAAAAATTAGGGCGGTGGGGGCAGGCCGTATACACCGCGGCAGACCAGCTACACCGCGCCAGGCCGTATACACCGCGGCAGACCAGATACAGGGATAGAGAGGGAGAGCATAGCATGAATCAATCATCAGGAAATAAGCCGGTTATCCATGTCAGGATGTTCGGCGGTTTCACCATCACAATGGATGAAAAGGCCATGTGCGACAGCGATAACCGGTCCAGGAAAGCCTGGAGCCTGCTGAGCTATCTGATAATCAAGCGCAGGGGAGATGTGAGCATCAATGAGCTGTTCCATGCCATCTGGCAGGACGGTGTTCAGGATAATCCTTACGGCGCCCTTAAAACCCTGGTTTTTCGGGTTAGGAAGATGCTGGAGGCCGCCGGTTTCCCATCTCAGGATTTGATTCTGAGCCAGAAGGGGGCCTACATGTGGAACCCGGCCTGGGAAACAGAGGTGGACACGGACCGGTTTGAGAGTCTGTGCCGGAGAATCCTGGACCCGGAATTGGATGGGAAGAATATGTGGGAGGCCTGCCTGGAGGCATTTGAACTCTACAGGGGTATTTTTCTGCCCAGGTCAGCTGAGGAGAGCTGGGTAGGTCCCATGGCTGCCTATTATCACACATTATACCAGAAGCTGGTTGTTTATATGGCGGAAGAACTGATCCGGGATAAGGAGTATGCCCAGGTGGAAGAAATCTGCCAGAGGGCCATCGGCATTGACCGGTTTGCCGAGGATTTCCACTATTACTGGATTTATGCTGCGTATGGACAGGGGGAACAGGAGACTGCCCTGAAGCGGTATAAGGATACCACGGATATGTTCTACCGGGAACGTCTGATGACGCCCTCAGAGCATTTTAAGGAATTATACAAGGTTATCAGCAACAGCGAGCAGGAGGTAGTGACTGACCTGGATGTGATTCAGGAGAATCTGGGCACGGGTAGCGCCGGAGAAGGTCATGGCGCGTACCAGTGTGAATATGCGGTGTTCAAGCGTCTGGTACAGCTGGAACGCAGAGGTGTGGAGCGCAGCGGTGATTCCGTGTACCTTTGTCTTTTGACTGTGGGAGACAGGAAGGGACGCACCCTGAAGCCGGAGATCCAGGCGAGGGCCATGGAGCGCCTGAGGGCGTCTATTCAGAAATCCCTTCGTTCCAGCGACGTTTACGCGCGTTACAGTGTCAGCCAGTTCATTCTGCTTCTGTCCTCCGCCACCTTTGAGAACAGCGAGATGGTCATGGACCGGATTCTGTCCGCTTTCAATAAATCGTATGTGCGCAAGGATGTGGCGGTGAATTACAGCCTTGACGTGCTGAAACCCTGATTATCAGAACTTTTATGACAGCTAGGCAGTTGTTTTTAACTGCTTCATATTCATTACATACAGCGAGGTCAGACTATGAAGATAAAAAATGCGCTTTTGCTGCTGCTGACAGCCTCCATATGGGGGGTGGCCTTTGTGGCGCAGAGCGTTGGAATGGATTATGTGGGCCCACTTACATTTAACTGCGTCAGATGCCTTATGGGTGGTGTCGTCCTTCTTCCCTGCATATGGTTTTTTGACAGGAAGAATAAAAGGAAGGAGCAGGTTCCTGTTATACCAGGAGCCAGGAAGACCCTGATTATAGGAGGAATCTGCTGCGGCGTGGCCCTTTGCCTGGCCAGCAATTTCCAGCAGTTTGGAATCCAGTACACCACAGTGGGAAAGGCAGGGTTCATAACCGCCTGCTACATTGTCATTGTCCCTGTACTTGGTCTTTTATTAGGTAAGAAATGCAGTCCGGTGGTTGCCGGGGCAGTAGTTCTGTCACTGGCGGGTCTTTACATGCTGTGCATGAAGGGCGGGGAACTGTCGGTGAACAAAGGGGATCTTCTCATGCTGGTATGCGCATTTCTTTTTGCTGTGCATATCATGATTATTGATTTCTTTTCCCCTGTTGTGGACGGAGTAAAGATGTCCTGTATCCAGTTTTTTGTCAGCGGCATCCTCTCAGGAGCAGCCATGCTGATTTATGAAACGCCTGAATGGAGCCAGATTATAGCCGCATGGGCGCCGGTTCTCTATGCAGGCATCATGTCCTGCGGAGTGGCTTATACCCTGCAGATTGTGGGACAGAAGGGGATGAATCCAACGGTGGCTTCCCTGATTCTGAGCCTGGAATCCAGTATTTCAGTTCTGGCCGGATGGGTGATTTTAGGGCAAAGGCTTTCTTCCAAGGAAGTACTGGGCTGCGCCCTTATGTTTGGCGCCATCATACTGGCGCAGATTCCGGTGGGACGCCGCAGGCAAGCCTCTCTGAATACGGAGGGAAACTAGAGGGCCCGGTGCAGAAGGAAACCGGTGTTACAGAAGGCAGCCGGTGTTACAGAATGCAGTCAATCAGAAACCAGTCAACCAGAAACCAGTCAACCAGAAACCAGTCAACCAGAAACCAGCCAATAATACAGAAACCGGCAAAGAGGATTCCTGTCGCATCCTGACGAAGGGCGGCGAGAATATCCGGTTGCCAATTGAATAAAATTAGGTTAAGATTATAAAAGCCTGTCCGGGGGACAGGCTTTTAAGAAAGAATGGGTTTTAGTTATGGGACAAGCAGAGGAGTATTTGGACCGCATTCCCATGTGGACCAGGAAAAAGAATTCATTGGAGGACGTCAGGCGGTTTCTGGATTATCTGGGAAACCCTGACCGGGACAGACCGGCGATTCATGTGGCAGGGACCAATGGAAAGGGTTCTGTGTGCGCATTTCTCACCTCTATTTTAGGTGAGGCCGGTTACAGCACCGGCACCTTTATCTCACCACATCTGGTGGAGGTGCGTGAACGTTTTCTGATTAATGGGGAAATGGTGGATCAGGAAAGCTTTGAAGGGGCTTTTGAGACTGTCCTTGAGGCCAGCAGAAAGCTTGCGGACCAGGGACTCTGCCATCCCACTTTTTTTGAATTCCTGTTTTATATGGCCATGGTCCTGTTCAGAATGCATGATGTGGATGTGATGATTCTGGAAACAGGCATGGGCGGCAGGCTGGATACCACCAATGTGCTGGAACGGCCGGCAGCCTGTGTGATTACCTCCATCAGCATGGACCATACCAGGTATCTGGGCGATACCCTGGCCAAGATTGCAGGGGAAAAGGCCGGCATTATAAAGACCGGTGTTCCTCTTGTTTTTGACGATGGGCAGCCGGAGGTCTCCACCATACTGGAAGGATTTGCTTTCCGCAAGGGTGCTGCCAGATATCCGGTAGGCCGGGATGATTTTTATGTGGAGGAGATAGGCGAAAAAGGCCTGTCCATTAACGCCAGGATGAAGGACGGCAGATGCCTGGAGCTGGAGATTCCCTTTGAAGCTTTTTACCAGGCGGAGAACGCCATGCTGGCTGTGCGCACCCTGGACGTCCTGCGCTACCCCGGAGAATGTCCCAGGACAGGATGCCGGATGCCGGGACACGGTCCCTGCATCTGCCCGGACGGAAAGGAATGGGGAATATCGGACCAGCATATTATAAAGGGCCTGAAGAATACATTCTGGCCCGGCCGTATGGAGCAGGTGAGGCCGGGAATCTACCTGGACGGTGCCCATAATCCCGGCGGTATTGAGGCGTTCATACAGACAGCCGGGGAAATTTCGGACAGACAGGGAAAGAAGCCATGGCTGCTGTTTGCAGCTGTTTCAGATAAGGACTATGAGCGTATGGCAGAGCAGCTGTGCAAAGAGATGATATGGGAAGCAGTGGGCGTGGTTCATATGAACAGTGACAGAGGACTGGCGGCTGAAGAGCTGGCCAGGGTATTCAGAACCTATACGTCCAGACCTGTTTATTCATATGGGGACACAAAGAGCGCGGTTGAGGATATGGCTGAAAAGAGCCGGGAGGGACTGCTGTTCTGCGCCGGATCCCTGTATCTCATCGGTGAGATTAAGGCGGTACTGGAGCAGAAGCCCTGAGCAGACCTGATAAGATAGGAGTGATATACATGATTGATTTTGAAGAGGAGATTGAGCGTTTTAAACCAAGCCTGGATGTGGAAGAGGTGGAGGACGCCATTGTTAAGAGCGATTTGACGGATATGACGGACATCATGATGGAACTGATAAAAGAAAGAGGCGAGCGGGACCTGTGAATACAGACTATGCAAGAAAGAACCAGCAGATAGCCAACAGCTTCTACAACCTGGGCCTGGAAAAGGCCAGGATACGGGATCTGTCCGGCGCGGCCCAGTGCCTGAAGAAGAGCCTGCATTTTAATAAGTATCAGACAGATGCCAGGAATCTGCTGGGACTGATATACTATGAGAACGGTGAAGTGGCAGATGCCCTGGTACAGTGGGTCATCAGCCTGAATCTGCAGCCGGAGGATAATCTGGCGGACCATTATCTGGATGAGATTCAGAGGAAGCCGGGACAGCTGGAGATAGAGAGCCAGAATGTGAAAACATTTAACCAGGCGCTCTGGCACGCCCAAAACGGAAGCGATGATTTGGCCATTCTCCAGCTGGCCAGGGTGGTGGAGTCAAACCCTCATTTTGTGAAGGCCCATCTGCTCCTGGCCCTGTTATATATGGCCAGAGAGGACTTTAATAAGGCCGGGCGCTGCCTGTACAAGATTCTCCAGATTGACAAGAGCAACCAGAAGGCCCTGTACTATATGTCCATTGTAAAACAGAATACAGGCAGGGCTGATGCGGAGAAGCGCAAGATGGTGAAGGCATTTTCCCATCGGAAGATGGAGGATGACGATGTCATCATCCCTAATACTTATAAGGAAAATACAGGTATTTCCACTGTGCTTCACATCATTATAGGACTGGTTCTGGGCATTATGGCATTTTATTTTCTCATTCTGCCGGCCAGGACAAGGGACCTTAACAGCATTCACGATAACAACCTGAAATCCTACATGCAGAAGCTTAACAATGCAAATCAGCAGTACGATATTCTGAAAGCGGATTACGATGAGCTGGATGCCCACACAAAGGAGATTCAGGCCCGTCTGGACGAGCTGACCACAGGCAACACCAGCGTCATTGCCCAGTACCAGGGACTGATTTGGATTCTCCAGGATTACAGGAGCGGTGATTTGGTGGCAGCGGCCAAGGCATTTGCAGGAGCAGGCTTTGATTTGATTGAGGACGAAAACATACAGGCTATTGTGGAAAATATCCGTCAGGATATGACGGCGAATATCTACCAGAGTCTGGTGGACCGGGGACTTCAGCTGTGGAACGCAGGCAATAAGACAGAGGCCATGGACTATTTCCAGGCCAGTCTGACCATAAAGCCGGATAATCCGGAAGCCTTGTTCTATGTGGGGCGTCTGTACCAGGATGCCGGCGACACGGACAATGCCAATTCCATGTTTGACAAAGTGGTCAATGAATTCCCGGATTCCGAATATGTGGACCGGGCAAAGAATGCCAGAGGTTATTAATTTAAACGGTTTTTCAGGAAAGATACTACAGAAGATAAGAAACATGTCTTTTGTGGTATCTTTTTTTGTATTTTATAGGCACTGAGAAAGGAGTATGGAGGGATGGAACAGACAACGTTTACGTATGAGGCCAGGGAGCAGATGCTGGTGATTCACCTTCCGGGAGAGCTGGACCACCATAACTGCAGGAACCTGAAACGGGATACGGACCTGCTTTTGGCGGAGAATTACATCAATCGGATTGTATTTGATTTTACACACACATCATTTATGGATTCATCCGGCATCGGGGTACTTTTAAACCGTTATAAGCAGATGGCAGCCAGCCGGGGAACCGTGGCCTATTACGGGGCAGGACCCCAGGTCAGGCGGATACTGGAGATGGGCGGTGTAAGCCGCCTTATCAAAGGATATGAAGACAGGGAATCAGCAATAAAGGGATGAAAAAGATGGAGGATAAGAAGATGGAGACAAACAGAGAACACATGAGGCTGGAAATGGAGAGCCTTTCCCGGAATGAGGAGTTTGCCAGGGTGGTGACCGCCGTGTTCATGAGCAGGCTGGACCCCACCCTGGAGGAGGTGGACGATGTGAAGACAGCCGTATCCGAGGCAGTGACCAATGCAGTCATACATGGCTACAGGGGAGACAGGGGAACCATATATCTGGACCTGACCGCAGATATGGAGGAACGGACCCTGACCGTGGCGGTGAAGGACTGCGGTGTGGGTATAGCGGATGTGAAACAGGCCATGGAGCCTATGTTTACCACGGATCCCGAAGGTGAGCGCTCCGGCATGGGCTTTTCCTTCATGGAGGCCTTTATGGACCAGGTAGAGGTGGAGTCCGAACCAAATCATGGCACATTGGTGACAATGAAGAAATCCATCGGCAGGTGACGGCGATGGATGAGACCATGAAATTAATCAATATGGCTCACGAAGGGGATAAAGCGGCAAGAGACCAGCTGGTCATGGACAATGTGGGACTTATATGGAGCATTGTAAGGCGGTTCTCAGGCCGGGGATATGAGATGGAGGATCTGTTCCAGATTGGAAGCATCGGACTGATTAAGGCCATTGACAAATTTGACACTGGGTTTGACGTGAAATTTTCTACCTATGCAGTGCCCATGATTACAGGGGAGATTAAACGATTTCTCAGGGATGACGGTATGATCAAGGTCAGCCGCTCCATCAAGGAACTGGGGGTTAAGGTCAGGGCCGCCAGGGAGGAAATGACATACGCTCTGGGAAGGGAACCTACCATTGAGGAGATTGCAGGCAGGTTAGGAACCAGCCGTGAGGAAGTGGCGGCGTCCCTGGAAGCAGCGGCAGAGGTGGAGTCGTTATACCGTCCGGCGGACAGCGGGGATGAAAATTCCACCTATCTCATGGACCGCCTGGCCCAGGACAACAATGACCATGAGGATTTGTTAAACCGAATGGTTTTAAAGGATTTGATGGAGGGACTTGAGGAAGAGCAGAGAGAAATCATTCTGCGCAGATATTTTTACAATGAGACTCAGACCCAGATTGCCGGAGAGCTGGGCATTTCCCAGGTACAGGTGTCGAGGCTGGAAAAACGTATATTGAAAGAAATGAGGAAAAAACTGTAAACAAAAGCCTTATGGTATAAAAAGTTCCATGGAAGTCATACTAGATACCAGAAACCAATTAACTTTTCTTGAAAAGGATGTGATTCTTATGGGTTTTGGTAAACGAGTATGTGAACTGCTTGCAGTCATAGCTTCCCTTCTCCTGATAGGGGCCCTGGTATGGTATCTGTCCTCAGGTTTCGGAGACAGGGGATATGAAAAGGAAGGGACGCTGGTATGGGAGGAGATGGACGGGCCTTCCGTGGAAGAGGAAGTATGTCCGGCCTTTGTGACTGACCCTGTGTCCATGATGTACGGACAGCAGGAAATCCAAAGGAGCGGAAGAGGTCTATGAACCATACAGTCTATTTAAAACTAAGTCAAATCACGGAGCTGACCCACAAGGACGTTGTCCTAAAGGACGTGGCCCAGGTTTACTGCGACGACCAGAATGTGATGAATAAATGCAACTCCATGAAGGTCATGACCGTGAAGGTGGACGCCAAGCGGCGCTATATCATGAGTGCCCTGGATGTAATCAACAAGTTAAAACAGCTGGACTCCACCATTGATGTAAACAACGTGGGGGACACGGATTTTATTATAGCCTACAAACCGCCTTCCCCGCCTGCTTACATCTGGCAGTGGACCAAGACTGTATTTGTCTGCCTGGTGTGTTTTTTCGGCGCTGCATTTGCCATTATGACCTTTAACAATGACGTCAGCGTCACCGATGTGTTCAGCGAGGTGTTCAGCCTGGTCATGGGCTATGAATCCGGAGGTTTTACTGTGCTGGAGATTAGCTATTCGGTTGGTCTGGCCGTGGGCATCATCGGTTTCTTCAATCATTTCGCAGCCATAAAACTGAATACGGACCCCACGCCGTTAGAGGTGGAAATGCGCCTTTATGAGGACAATATCAGTAAGACCCTGATTGCCAATGACGGCAGAAAGGAGTCCAAAATTGATATTACTTAAAAAATGTCTGCTGGCGTTCTTCGGTCTGTGCGCCGGCGGCATCATTGCAGCCGGCGTATATGCGTTCCTGGCCATTATCGGCGTGTTTGTGCGCCTCATGGGAAAGACAGGTACCAGGAAGCATATTTTTCTGTATGAGACAGTGATTATTCTGGGCGGGGTCCTGGGAAATATACTGGATATTTATGAGTTTCCCATCTATATGGGGCCCTATATCGGCACCCTTTTCATATGTGTATTCGGACTGTCGGTTGGGATTTTTGTGGGCTGTCTGGTCATGTCCCTGGCAGAGACGCTAAAGGCTCTTCCGGTCATCAGCCGGAGGATTCACCTGGCCGTGGGACTTCAGTATCTGATATTTGCCCTGGCGGCAGGGAAAATGGCGGGGTCCCTGGTATATTTCTGGAATCATATGGCCTCCCTGGGATGATGTGGCCAAAGAGGATGAGCCAAAAAGGTTTAGGGCTGTCCGCAGCCGGATTTTGAGAGGAGTAAACGAATGGAGATTGATAAGAAAAAGTATGAGGAGTACGTGAAACAGGTGACTCCCACCCACAGCCTGGCAAAGAACATGGCGGCGGCCTTTCTGGTAGGCGGAATCATCTGCGTGCTGGGACAGTTTGCCCTGAATTTCATGATGAACAGCATGGGTATGGACCAGGAAACAGCAGCGGCCTGGACTTTGCTGGAGCTGATTCTTTTAAGTATCCTGCTGACCGGATTCAATATCTATCCAAAGATTGTGAAGTTCGGGGGAGCAGGCGCCCTGGTGCCGATAACAGGATTTGCCAATTCCGTGGTGGCGCCGGCCATCGAGTTTCACGCGGAGGGCGAGGTGTTCGGTGTTGGCTGTAAGATATTTACCATTGCCGGGCCGGTGATTTTGTACGGGGTTTTGACCAGCTGGGTCTTGGGGCTGATTTACTGGGTTGGGACGATGATGGGGATTTTTTAGTGGGTGGATAGGAAAGTAAAAAATAATTTGGAAATAGGCTTTATAAGCAGGGTGATGGATGAAAGTATTCATTAGCCTGCTTTTTTGTCTGAAGACGAAGAAAGTATATATGGACGAAAAAATTCCAGAGAAAATTCCATATGAATTTAAGAAATATGAAAAGAGTGATGTGTTGATAGAAGATAATGAAAAAATGGATATAGTGAGATTAATGTTTTGTTTATGTTTTGATGAACTGAATCTGGGAAAGATAGAGAGTGTTATAGAGTCTCAAGGGGGTGAAGCTCTGGCAAAATATAAGAAAACTAAGATTGTAGGTTGGTCATTAACAGAGATAAGAAAGATATTATCTGATTCTATTTTCGGAGATGAAAGGATATAGAATTGTATTTGGAGAGGAGAAATTGCAAAGCTAATGAACAAGAGAAATGGTTGTGAGATATAAGGTATGAAAGCGTGGATTGTGTAGGGAATATAGAAATAGCAGTAAATTTATAGTGTAAATAGCAGTATGTGTATAAAATGATGGGAATTTATCCATATATTTGGTATAATTGTGTACAGTCACATTAATATATGTAAAAAAGGGGATATGAAAAATGTATTTATCGTGTGTAAGAATATGGAATTTTAGAAAATATGGTTATGCCAATTTAGATGCGACTCCTGCATTAGAGGTTTATTTAAAGGGAGGATTAAATGTTCTTATTGGAGAAAATGATACGGGAAAGACAGCAATTATTGATGCAATTAAATTTGTTCTTGGAACTAGAAGCCATGATACTTTACAAATAAAAGAATGTGATTTTTATGAGGATTTAAAAGGTGAACGAAGTGAATTATTGAAGATAGAATGTGTTTTTCAAGAATTAAGTGATGATGAGGCAGGCAATTTTCTGGAATGGCTTACATTTGATGGGGATAAGGCAGAGCTCAGTGTTCGGATGATAGCAAGACGTAGAGATAACAGAATTATGAATTCGATTACTGCAGGCATGCCAGAATTAGATACCCGCTTTGATGCAATTGAATTATTGAGAGTGACGTATCTTAAGCCGCTAAGAGATGCAGAAAATGAATTGAAACATGGTTACCATTCAAGGTTGGCGCAAATTTTGCTAAATCATCCACTTTTTACTAAAGAAAAAGATCTTCATGTATTAGAAAGATACTTTGGTATAGCTAATCAAAAAATCGAGGAATATTTTAAGAAAGAAAAACTGGAAAAAGATGAAATTTTTGGAATTGAGGATGGGGAGAAAGGTGCGAAAGAAATCACAGGGAAATTAGAAGCAACTTTACGAGAATTTATGGGTAATAATTATGATTCGCATGGTTATGAACCGATAATTTCAGCAAGTAGAAATGAATTGACTAGTATTCTGCGCAGGCTAAGCCTAATTATTGCTCAAAATCAAGTTGGATTAGGTTCTTTAAATCAGTTATTTATAGCATTAGAATTATTATTATTTGACATAGAAAATCGCTTTAATATTGCTTTAATCGAGGAAATCGAAGCTCATTTACATCCTCAGGCGCAGTTAAGACTAATTGCTTATTTACAAAATAAAAATGATAATGATAATAGTAATAAAAAGTTACAGTGCATTATCACGACACATAGCATAACATTAGCATCAAAAATAAAAATATCTAATCTGATATATTGTAAAAATAATAAAGCTTATATGCTAGATTCTGCCCATACTGCTTTAGAAAGTGGAGATTATAAATATTTAGAAAGATTTTTGGATTCTACAAAAGCTAACTTGTTTTTTGCTAAGGGAGTCATTTTTGTTGAAGGTGATGCAGAAAATATTCTAATGCCCGTTATCGCAAAAATAATTGGTATGCCATTAGAAAAATATGGGGTCTCAATTGTTAATGTAGGAAGTCTGGCATTTCTTAGATATGCAAATATTTTCAAAAGAAAAAATGGAGAGTGTATAGATATACCAATAGCAATAGTTACAGATTTGGATGTACGACCGGATTACTATTATGAAATAAAAAAAGAGGAGAATAAAAATATTGTTTATTCTATAGAAGATTTGAAGGGTGCAGAGGAGATATGTGAATTAAAATGTTCAGATATTGAAGGAAAGTATTATATAAAGAAAGAAGACATTTATGAAAAAATAAAAGAACAAAATAAGGTGAAAAAACTTAGCAAAAAAGTAAAGGATAGTATTGAAATTTATATTAAGAAAGAAGTAAGTACAGAACTATATAGAAGTTTTATCTTGGAGAAGAAAAAGGATAAATATTGTACGGATAAAGCGAGATTATTTACCAACAATTGGACATTGGAATATGATATTGCATTTAGCACTTTGCGAGTTTACTTATATGCATCGGTGATGGCTGCAAAGAAAGTAAAAAAGCAGGATTCCATAGAAATTAATATATCAGAAGAATTTTTAGAGGCCAAAAGGATAATAGATGAGTGGTCCGCTACGGGAGACTCTCAGGAAATAATAGCGTATAAGATTTATGAAGATCTGCTGTTGAAAAATGCGTCAAAGGCAGTAACTGCTCAATATTTTTCAGAGATACTTGAGCAGAATGTTATCACCGTTAATGCTATAATAGCGAAGGATGAAAGTCTTTCTTATATAAAACAAGCTATAATGTATGCTTGTGGAAAGGAATACTAATTACATGAGTATTGTGAACTTTATAGACGAGGATATCCATTACGCAGAAAAGATATTATTGGGAAATAAAACTTTTGATATAAATGAAAAACTTCCTATTATCAAAAGAATGGATAAGTCTATTTCTGTTATGGCTTGTCCTGGAAGTGGAAAGACAACTGCGCTTATGGGAAAGATTATAGCACTTGTCAATCATTTACCACTTAATGATGGAAAGGGAATTTGTATAATTACACATACAAATGTAGCAATTAATGAAATTAAAAGTAGACTAGGAAGCAGAGGAGATATATTATTTCAATATCCTAATTTTATTGGGACAATACAGGCATTTACAGATAAATTTTTGTCGATTCCTTTTTTAAAACAGGCATACAGACAAGGAATTACTGCTATAAATGATGAGTATTATTATCAAAAAATGTTTCAGAGAAAAAAAGAGATTACTATTCTAAAGAAGTATGCATATGGAAAATGCGGTAGAGACTACTCAAAAATAGATAACTATATAAAAAGTATTGTATTGCGGAGAAAAGATGGAGAATTTGATTTCTGTACTGGAGACAAATCTTTAAATTTAAAAAACAAGTCATCAGACACATATAAGGCATTATATTCGCTATTGGTAGACAGTTTATTTAGTCAAGGAATATTACGATATGATGATACATACTTGTTAGCACAGATGTATCTTGAAGAACATCCAGAATTGTCATACTATTTTTGCTCTAGATTTCAATATGTTTTTATGGATGAGGTACAGGACAATAGGGGAGTACAGAATGAGATATTAGATAAAATTTTTTTGCCGGAGCGAGTGGTTATTCAAAAATTTGGAGATATGGATCAGGCTATTTATGATGATAAAGAAGAGGTGGAGCGTAATGTTCTGGAGGATAGATATGAGATCTCAAAAAGTATGAGATTTCCACAAAATATTGCAGATATTATTGAAAATTTACGAGTTGAGCCACATAAAAAAACTTTAATAGGAAATGGAAATGCAGATGCATTCATTTACATATTAGTTTTTGAGCATGATAAAATCTGTAATGTAAAAGATAAATTTGTAGATTTGATTCTGGAACATAATCTTAAAAAAGAAAAATCAGTATTTAAGTGTTGTGGATGGGTTGGCTATAAAGAAAAAGAAGAACAGTTATCAGTTAAAAGTTATTATCCTATGTATATATCCAATAAGGATGTTACTATTAAACAGGTAGGCATGAGTTTTCAATCCATTTTGGAAGAAAATGCAAAGCATAATGTAACAGTAGGATTAATTTATAAATCTGTGATAGTATGTATTGTAAGATATTTGAATATGAATGATATTACATTTGAGGAAAAGCAGATTACGTATTCCATATTAGAAAAGTATATAAAAAACAATATGACAATAGAATGGATAAATTTACGAAGTCTTATTGTAAGAGAGGCAACAAAAATTAAGAATTACGATGAAACAGCATTTAAAATAATTGGAACAGAAGCCTTGCATATAGTATTTCATTTTTTTGAGGAGTGTAATGAAAAACAGTTTTTAAAACTGTTTGAAAGACAAACTAATTCTAAAAAAGATGTCTTGTATAATTGTTATACAAGGGACGGTGTATCTGTACTATTTGATACGGTTCATGGAGTTAAGGGGGAGACTCACACGGGAACTCTATATGTGGAAACGTATTTTAATAAAAAAACGGATATGCAACGGATTTTGAAGTTCATGAGTGGCAGCAATATTAAGAAGATGGGAGCAGATGAGAAAAAGGCATTAAAAGTAGGGTATGTAGGTATGAGTCGTGCAACAGACATGCTTTGTATTGCAATAGGAGAAGATACCTTTAAAATGTATGAAAAGGAAATAGAGGAATTGGAACAATCTAGAAAACTTCAAATATGTCATATTTAAATGATAAATATAAATCTTATTAGTAAGAAAATTGATTATCATAGAAACAGCGTAGCTGGCTTGGAATGATACACCGGTTCATAAAGCATTGAGGGAAACTTTGGCCAAATGTATTATCAATATAGATTTTTATGGCAAATTCGGTGTTACAACAATAAAAGAAGATAAACTTACCTTTGAAAGTCCTGTATACATCAGGTTGGGACAGGAACAGATTCGTAGAAGAGGGAAATCTGATCCAAGAAATAAGTCTTTGATGAAAATATTTAATTTGATCAATATTGGTGACATGCAGGAAGCGGTGTGCCTAATATTTGTAATGTATGGGAGGATGATGACTAGGAGGAACCAGTAATAGAAGAAAGTTTTGAACCTGACAGAAACTCGTTGATATTAAGATTAAAAAAGCAAGCAAATAAAACAGGCAAAAATATGGAGAAAATCCAGTTATATCTGTAAAACTAAGGTATATTGCGGAACTGCTTGGATGGGTGTGGCAAGAACTATGCTCTCTGAGATGAATAATGCTGAAACATTGAGAGTCAATAGAAACAGAATAAATAGGTTGAAAAAATATTGAAAGCAGCTCAGATTTTGATAAATTTCGCGGTCCCATATTGACTTATTTAGGGAGATTTTAATTCGCAGTAAGTGAAAAAGATTTATCAGGCGGTACAACCGCAGTTAGGGACTGGGAAAGATTTCCTGTTCCATATTTTTCTTTTCAGAAACATGCAGTTGATATTTTAGTTTCTTTAATATCTCATGTTGGTTAACTGTAACTAACATGAGATAAAGGAAAATTCGCGTTGAAGTACATATGGATTAATCCGGTGGCAGAGGACATGTACCTGGGAGGTATTGACGTGTTTCCTGAAAAAGTATGGACTCATATAGGTGCGGTGCAATAAGGGCTAGGCAGTTGTTGTTGAGGAGAAGGACAAAGTTCTGTCGGTGCGAGCTTGGATACAGTGGCTGTTATGCGATGCCTTGCGGCAGGCAGGATGACAGCGGAATACCACATAGACATGAAAAACATGGCCCTGGAGAGCGAAGCCTAGGGGGACAGGGGCTCACTGTAATACCGGACATTGAGCCGATTCTGATTCATTGAGCCAGGGAAATCTGAGAAAGAATTGACTTATGTGACGGACAGAAACTGATCAGCATGCCATGCAAGGCCCTGGCAGATGCAGGTCATGCCTTAAACTTAAGAACACTGGTTCCTGATAAGGAACGGACTTTTGCAGGAGCTGGAGGGCACGGTGGAGGGCGTCTGTGCGGAGTGTGCGGTACAGGCAGAGGTTATAACATGTTTGAAATCCAGCCCTGTCCCCTAAAATTTTTACGGTTATCTGGGGATGGACACAGTCGGTTTGACAGGGGAAGAAAACATAAGGGAATAATATGTGAATATGTCCATTGCGGACGCAAAGGCAGCCCTGGACGGCGGCAGCGTGGACGCGGCCCTCATTGCAGGTGCAGCCGCTTATCAGGCCAAGCAGCAGGGATATCATATGGTGGCTGACGGAGAAGGACTCATAAAAGCCATTATTGCCGTGGCTGTCAGGGAAGATTTTTATGAAAAAAACCGGGATGTGATTGACCGTTTCATGGAAGCCCAGAAGCGTGTTGCCGCATTTATGAAGGATAATCAGGATGAGGTCCTGCAGATTGTGGCAGAGGAGCTGGATTTGGATGAAGAGGCGGTAAGGGAAATGTATGCCTGCTATGATTTTTCCATGGATGTTACCGATGAGGATAAGGCGGGCTTCCAGAAAACAGCTGATTTCATGTTTAAATCAGGCATGATAGAGGAAGAAATGGATGTAAACAGTTTGTTTTTGTAAATATCCCTGATAAGCAGGCTGCCTTTTTAGGTTCTTTTATTTCTGAGTATTTTTCCGGAAACGAGGGATACTGTAATTATTACATCCTGTCACAGGAAGGAGAGTACATGAAATGGGACAAATGAAAGGCAAGGCAAGTATTGAATTTGAACATCCCCCGGTCATCATAAGCGCTGGCTCTGTCGTTGGGAAAAAGGAGGGGGAAGGCCCTCTGGGAAGCCTGTTTGACGAGGTGGAACTGGACGATATGTTTGGTATGGATAATTGGGAGCAGGCAGAGAGCACCATGCAGAAGAAAACCGCAGATCTGGTCATTGAAAAGGGCGGCATACGAAAGGGTGACCTGCGCTATCTGTTTGCAGGCGATCTGCTGGGGCAGCTCATAGCCACATCCTTTGGCACTGTGGATTTGGAGATCCCTCTTTTCGGGTTATACGGGGCCTGCTCCACCATGGGAGAGGCATTGGGATTAGGGGCAATGGCGGTCAACGCAGGATATGCGGACCAGGTTATGTCCATGGCGTCCAGCCATTTTGCCACTGCGGAAAAACAGTTCCGTTTTCCGCTGGCCTATGGGAACCAGCGGCCGCCCTCTGCCACATGGACGGTAACGGGCTGCGGCGCCGTGGTCCTGGCTGGAAACCGGAAAGATGGTATGGCCCGCATCGCAGGCATTACAACGGGACGCATGGTGGACATGGGCGCCAAGGATTCCATGAATATGGGAGCAGCCATGGCTCCGGCAGCATTCCACACCATTGAGCAGAACCTGGAGGATTTTCAGGTCAATGAGACCTGGTATGATAAAATCATTACCGGGGATCTGGGAGAGGTGGGAAGGACCATTTTGCTGGAGTTTATGAAGAATAAAGGAAGGGACTTAAGCCAGCTTCACATGGACTGCGGTATGGAGATATACGATAAGGAACAGCAGGACACCCATTCAGGCGGAAGCGGATGCGGCTGTTCCGCTGTCACCCTTTGCTCCTACATCCTCCCCAAGGTACAGGACGGCACATGGAAGCGGGTTTTATTTGTCCCCACAGGTGCCCTGCTGTCCTCGGTCAGCTTCAATGAAGGACAGAGCATACCGGGCATTGCCCATGCAGTCGTCATTGAACATATAGACAGTTAAGGAGGAAATGACATGGACTATTTAAAAGCGTTTATCGTGGGAGGAATCATCTGCGCCCTGGTGCAGATACTGCTGGAAAAAACAAAGATGATGCCGGGGCGGGTCATGGTCACCCTGGTGGTCAGCGGTGCCATACTGGGAGCCATAGGGCTCTATGAGCCCTTTGCCAAATGGGCAGGGGCAGGAGCCACCGTGCCTCTTCTGGGCTTTGGAAACACCCTCTGGAAAGGCGTAAAGGAGGGAATCGGAGAGGACGGGCTTCTGGGTATCTTTAAGGGCGGATTAACGGCCAGTTCCGCGGGAATATGCGGCGCATTGGTATTCGGTTATCTGGCATCCCTTGTGTTTAAGCCGAAGATGAAGTGATGAAAATGAATCTGGTAATGTGAATGTCCGAGATAAAACAAGCCAAATGTGCGGTATAAAATGGACAAAAAGAAGCAGAGAGAAGACTGTAGGATAAAGTTCCTATGGTCTTTTTGTTTTTGAAAATCCAAAGCAAAGGAAATGAATATGAAACAGGAATTGAAAATAGGAAATTGGATAGGAATAGGGATGAGTGAGGTATGGTTTTCTGTTTTTGATAGTGAAAAATGCTGTTTCCATTCAAAAACAGAAATTGTTCACGATATTGGAGATGCTCTTTCGGACTGCAGAAAAACACCAAAGATTAAAAAAATAGAAAAGGGTGTATATCTATATACTCCTAAATCTTGCGATACAGGACATTTTGATAGGAGTTTCTTTATTATCAAAGTAACTGAGGAAAATTATGAAAAATATAAAAAGATGATTGAAGAAGAAACGGAAGAAGATATAAACGACTAGGTTAACATAGTTGGAAAGTAAGGAGGATAAAGATGAATCGAATCATCGAAATCCTAATGAAACGTGATGGGAATACAGAAAAAGAAGCAGAGGCACGTCTGGATGAAGTAAAAAACATGCTGGAAGAGTGTAATTATGATGTTGATGAAGCTGAAAACATTGTATTGGAACAGCTAGGCCTAGAAATGGATTATCTTGAAGATATTTTATTCTAAAGCCTTTGCTTTATAGATGACAGACTTAAAATAGGAGACAAAACAATGGCAAGATTTAGTGGAAACATATTTGGCGCAGAAAATATGGAGAATGAAAATGAAATAAAAAAATGTAGTGTTTATCTACAGGAATGTTTGACACCAGAAGAATTACAACAATTACGGGATGACTATAATAGCCAAAAACAACCTGAAATATGGTGGAAATATGTCTTTGAACATGTCAATGTTTCCTATAATAAATAATCTTGGAATACATAAGAACGAATAAAGGAGAAATTATGATTAGATGGAAATATAAGCTTGAAGACGAAGGACAGAAGCTAAGAAGCCTGATTAATAAGGAAAATACGATTGAAACAATTGTGTCTGTATACAACCAAATGGAAGTCTGTTTAAAATTACTGTTAAATAAAATGGTCCAACAGGATATAGATAAATGGAAATATGATATTGATGCATTAATAGAAGATATCCAGATGTCATGCCCGGATATAGAAGATCCTGGTCTGATTTACAATGATGAGGAAGCTATCTTAAATAGTCATTTAAAAGAATTCTATGATTTATGTGATGCTATCCGCGTATGGATTGGACTGGATGTAGCAACAACGTAATCTTATCATAACAACATGGTCACAGACGCACCAGAATGGCTGTATTCAGCTTGGAAGATTAAGAGGGTAGAGATTATAAAAAAGAAACTAAAACTGGCTACAGAGTCAAATGAAGAAGATTATAAGAGGAAAAAACATGGAAACATATAAAGTAAAGAATCGTAACGGAGAGTATTTTGTCAGTTGGGACGATAAAAATCCAATATTTAGTCATGAACCTATATTGGGCAAGAAATTTTCAAAAACAGGAGCAATGAACCTGATACAGCTTTTAACAGATGAAAATATATGTGAATGTAAAGCGATTGAGACACAATCATAAAGAGTTACTACTGGTAGATGAAGATAAGACAGAACAGTGAGGCGGATATAGAAATGAGGATTACAAATCGTATTCTTGGATATGAAGCTGAATACAACAATGGAAACTACATAATCAAGCGCAATACTATCTTAGCACAATTTACTGATATAGAGCCAATTCCCAAAACGGCGAAAGTTTATAAGAAGGGAAAAGAAGAAAAGCCCAAAAACGAATTCTGGGCTTCTAAACCACATGATGGAATTTGCTTATTGACAGATTGGCCGTATTAACTAAGCCTTTTCTGTTACTAAATATGGAAGAAAGACTGAATACTATTGTTCTTCATGATAAGATTCGTGTTCACAAGACCCTATTTAAATAGGATTGTTTTTGTTCGGATAAACATACCATTTTGTCTCGGACATTCACAGGTAAGCATGAATGAAATGAAGGTAACGGCGGTATAAAGGGCGTCAGCAGAATAAAGGGCGTCAGCAGAATAAGGGCGTCAGCAAAATAAAAAGCAGCAACAAAACAACAAAAAACCGGAACACACCTGTCATATGACAACGTGGATTCCGGTTTTTTCATTCCTTTATATCCGCCTGCTAATTCTGTCTGTTATTTCTGCTAATACTGGTTTTTGAAATCAGTTAAATCTATTTCTAGTAAGGCCGGTTCCCCGGACCAAACCCTTCCGTGGATTCCTGCGGGGACTGGTATCCCGGACCGATAGGTGTCACGGTAGGCCCTGTATTATCGGAATCGCCGGTGTTTGGCGGAATGATAGTGGAAACGTCGGAGTGGATGGTGCAGTAGCCCGGGATGGCAAATACGGAATCGTCCGTGGCTCCCTCCTCGCCCTCCGGCAGCGTCATGCATACCCTGGTAGTCTTAGTGGGGCAGTAGGGAGTGGGGCGCATGCCTGACTCCGCGCATACGGTAACCTCCACATGCTTGTCGCAGACTTCCGTGGGAGCGGTTCCCTTTGCAAAATATTCGGTATAGACCGCATTCCCTCTGGGGTCGTGGTTGCAGACACCGGAGACAGCTCTCTTGCCGGATTTGCGGCAGATTTCCGCGGTCTCAATGCTGTCCGGCACTGCAAATCCCGGGTCTGACAAGCCCTCATGGACCCGGTTCATGATGTTGCGCCAGATGTCCTTGTGGAAGGTGGTGCCGCCGTTATTCACGCCTCCGTGCTTAAGCTTCTGGTTGTTGTCACATCCGCCCCATATGCCGGCGGTATAATAAGGCGTGTAGCCCACGAACCATACATCGTTGTTGGAGGTGGTGGTGCCGCTCTTGCCGGCCGCAGTCATGCCTGTCAGGGCAGCCCGGGTGCTGGTGGAGTTGATGGACACGCCCGGGCGGGTGAATTTGCGGTTGCTCTTCATGGATTCGGACATGGCGTCCGTCAAAAGGAAGGCAGTGGAATCCTTTAACACCTGCTTTGTCTCCGGTTCATTGTCTATGAGTACCTTTCCGTTGTGGTCCAGTATCTTGGTGAAGAATCGTGGCTTTGTGTAAACGCCGCCGTTGGCAATGGAGGCGTAGGCCGTGGTCAGCTCCAGGTTGGAAACGCCCTTTGTGATGCCGCCCAGGGCAGTGGCTGCTCCCAGGTCGTCCTTTGTAAGGGAGGTAATGCCCATGTTTTCTGCGTACTCCACGCCCAGCTGAGGTGTGACTGTCTCCATAAGGCAGCGCACAGCCACAATGTTCATGGAGTAGATGATGCCGTCCCGGATGCTGGAGTAACCGGTAAAGCCATAGCCGGAATTCCACCAGTTCCTGAAGGTTTTCGTTCCTATGGTATAAGGCGCGTCGTAGTAAACCGTGCCCAGGGTAGCGCCGCATGCGTCCAGGGCAGGGGCAAAAGCAGTGATTACCTTAAAGGCGGAGCCCGGCTGGCGGTATACGTTGCTGGCGCGGTTTAAGGTAAGGCTGGCCGTCTTTTCACCGCGGCCGCCGCACAGTGCCTTGACCTCGCCTGTGTGCTGGTCTAAGAGAACAAAGGAAGCCTGGGGCTGTAAAATCAGGTTCTGGCGCTCTCCGATGATTTCATCGCCATCCTTTAAAAGCCATGCCTTATACTGGTCAATGTCGTCCTGGACCGCTTCCTTGGAGGCGTAGAGTCCCTCAAAGGAGGAATCTCCCAGCACGCTCTTGCGGAAGGTGCGCAGGTTTTCTTCTGAATAATGCTCCGTGGTGCCGTCTGCGTGAGTGATGGAAAGCCTGTACTCCACAGAATACTTGGCAACAGAATAGTTGTCCGGGTTATTGATCTCCTCGTCCACAATGGCCTGCAGGGCCGGATCCTGGGTGGGATAAATCTGAAGCCCGCCGGAGTAAAGAAGATTGCTGGCCTGACTTTCCGTGTAATCCAGCTTTTCCATCAGGGCACTGATGACCTGCTCAATGAGTTCGTCCGTAAAATAGCTGTAATGGCTGTTAGTCCCCTTGGCGGCTGTATCCACGTTCTGTATCCTGTCGTATACATCATCGGCCAGGGCTTCCTCCTGCTGGGCCTTGGTGATATAACCCTGCTCATACATATACTGGAGTACGATTCTCCTGCGTTCCGCATTGTTTTCGCGTCCTGATATGGGATTGAGTCTGGAGGGATTCTTGGTGATGGATGCAAGCACAGTACACTCGGAGAGGGTCAGGTCGGAAACGTCCTTATTGAAATAGCGTTTGGCCGCCACCTTTACTCCCAGGGTGTTGTTGCCCAGGTTGATGGTATTGAGATAGTTGGTGATAATCAGCTTCTTTGTATCTTCCTTGCTCATGCCTGAATTCTTTTCCAGCTGAACGGCAAGGTACTGCTCCTGCAGTTTTCGCTCAATCCTGGCCCCCCAGCCGGATTCCATACCTCCGGAGAACACGTTGTTCTTGATGAGCTGCTGTGTTATGGTGCTTCCGCCGCCCGCATAGTCATCGCTGACAATGCCCTTTACGGCCCTGGCAATGGAACGGATGTCGATTCCGTTGTGGCTCCAGAAACGGGAATCCTCAATGGATACGAATGCGTTGATCAAATCCTTTGGAAGTTCCTCGTAGGTGGCTTCCTCACGGTTGGAGCCGCTGGTGACCAGGGTATCTGTCAGGTTTCCGGCAGAGTCGTATACCGCAGTGGCAAAACGGCTGGGCTGAATATTTAGAATATCAACGGAAGGGGCATTATCTATAATGCCTTTAACCATACCGAAACCGATGGATGCACCCACTACTGCCAGAAATAAAAACAGGACAAATAGCGCCTTAAATATATTAAGGAGCAGCCGTGAAGCGTATTTGCCCGATTTAGAGTGGAGAGACTTAAGCCTGCGCTCAGCCTCGTACTTTCCATAGTTCATAGATTCTCCTTTTCGTACATAATCTGAATGAAATCCGCCCCCCTGCGGACCCTCATACCTATCCTGTAGATTATACACCAGTTTTGTAAAATTGAAAAGGTTTAAATATGCCCTTGCCATCGCCTGATATCTATATTATGATAAAAAATAGGTAAAAAATGTCGAAAGGTGGGGATGGTAACCCACAAATAACCGTAAAGGAGCCGTAAAAGTGGTAGATAGTTATAAAATTCTGTACAAGGGAGGCTCAGGAGAGCTGGTGGAGAAGAAGTCGCGCTTCATAGCGGACCTGTGCCCGGTATCCTCAGAGGAGGAGGCCCTGGATTTTATAGAGGAAATCAGAAAGAAATACTGGGATGCAAGGCACCACTGTTTTGCTTATATCATCGGGGACAGGGGGCAGACCGCCCGGTGCAGCGACGACGGGGAGCCGTCCCAGACAGCCGGAAAACCCATGATGGATGTGCTGGCAGGGGCGGAGCTCCACGATGTGTGTGCCGTTGTAACCCGGTACTTCGGAGGTACCCTGCTGGGCACAGGGGGACTGGTGCGGGCATATTCCGGGGCTGTCAAGGAAGGATTGAAAAACTGCGTTATCCTGGAGAAAAGACTGGCTGTCCGTCTGAACATCACCACGGATTACAACGGCGTGGGAAAGATTCAGTACATTGCGGCCCAGGGCGGGATCGACATCCTGGACACCCAGTATACGGATAAAGCCGTGTTCACCTTCCTGGTTCCCATGGCAGAGGAGGGAAGATTCACGGCCCAGATTATAGAAGGGACCGCAGGAAAGGCTGTTATCCGGAGAGAGGGCGAGGTATACTACGGTCTTGGCGACAGCGGCCTGGTGGTGTTTTAAGAGGAATTGTGTTTAGTAAAAAAACAGGAGGAATGTGATAATGGAGATGGAGATTAAAATGAAAAAGCTGGGATTTGGAACCATGAGGCTGCCCGTGTTAAATCAGGAGGATCCGGCGTCAGTGGACCTGGAGCAGGTCTGCAAGATGGTGGATACCTTTATGGAAAGGGGATTTACCTATTTTGACACTGCCTACATGTACCACAAATACGAGAGCGAGAGAGCGGTAAAAAAGGCCCTGGTGGATCGCTGGCCCAGAGACAGATATGTTTTGGCGGATAAGCTGCCCCTCAGCCACCTGAAAGAGGAGGCGGACATGGAGCGGTTTTTCCAGGAACAGCTTGAAAAGTGCGGTGTTTCCTATTTTGACTACTACATGCTCCACAATATGTCCAGGTCATATTATGAAACAGCTGAGCGTCTGGGGGCGTTTGCCTTTGTCCGCAGGAAAAAGGAGGAGGGAAAGGCCCGCAGAATCGGATTTTCCTTCCATGCGGATGCTGAGCTTCTGGAGGAGATTCTTTCAAAACACCCTGAGCTGGATTTTGTGCAGCTGCAGTTAAATTACATAGACTGGGACAGCCCCAATATCCAGTCCCGCCAGTGCTACGAGGTGTGCCGCAGATACGGGAAGGATGTCATTGTCATGGAGCCGGTCAAGGGCGGAACCCTGGCGGATGTGCCCCTGGAGGCCGAAAAGCTGATGGAGGCACATGCTCCCGGCATGACGCCTGCATCCTGGGCCGTCCGTTTTGCCGCCAGCCGCGAGGGCGTCATCATGGTGCTGTCAGGCATGTCTGATTACAGCCAGCTTCTGGACAACACAGCCTATATGCAGGACTTTGTTCCCCTGACCGAGGAGGAGGAAGGCATTGTGGCCAGAGCGGCAGAAATCATCCAGTCCGCCACAGCCATTGCCTGTACATCATGCCAGTACTGTGTGGAGGGATGTCCGAAGCAGATTCCCATACCAAAGTATTTCTCTCTTTACAACCAGTACAGCCTCTTTGGGGAAAAATCCAATTCCAGGGGCTACTACCAGAATTATGGGGGCAGATACGGGAAAGCCGGGGACTGCATCGGCTGCCGCAGATGTGAGGCCATATGCCCCCAGCATCTGCCCATTGTACAGCACATGAAGGAAATAGCAGAGGTGTTTGAGCCGGCCAAATAAGGCGCCGTGACAGGGAAAAACAGCGGGAATCAGCGGAAATGGTGTAAAATACCTTGCAATCTCAACACACCAATGCTATACTATAAAACCGTGGCTGTAGACGTATATAATAAGGAAGAGTAATCACTATGAAGATGAAAAGAGAAGATGTAAGAAATATCGCTATCATTGCCCATGTAGACCATGGTAAGACCACATTAGTAGACCAGCTATTGAGGCAGAGCGGCGTGTTCCGCGTAAACCAGGAGGTACAGGAGCGTGTTATGGACTCCAATGACCTGGAGCGTGAGAGAGGAATCACCATCCTGTCCAAGAACACGGCTGTATTTTATAAAGACACAAAAATTAACATCATCGACACACCAGGACACGCTGATTTCGGCGGCGAGGTGGAGCGTGTGCTCAAGATGGTGGACGGCGTTGTACTGGTAGTGGACGCCTATGAGGGCCCCATGCCCCAGACTAAGTTCGTGCTTCAGAAGGCGCTGGATCTGAACCTGTCCGTCATCGTATGCATCAACAAGATTGACAGGCCTGAGGCCAGACCGGGGGATGTCATAGACGAGACGCTGGAGCTTATGATGGACCTGGACGCAACGGATGAGCAGTTGGACTGCCCCTTTATCTACGCATCTGCCAGGGGCGGATTCGCAAAATACAAGATTGAGGATCCGGAAGCGGACATGAGTCCCCTGTTTGAAACCATTATAAACCATATCCCGGCACCGGAGGGAGATCCGGACGCGGAGACCCAGGTGCTCATAAGCACCATTGACTACAACGAGTTCGTTGGCCGTATCGGCATCGGACGTGTGGACAACGGGGGACTTAAGGTGAACCAGGAATGTGTTCTGGTAAACCATCATGAGCCGGATAAGTTTAAGAAAATCAAGATAGGAAAGCTCTATGAGTTTGACGGTCTTAAGAGAGTGGAGGTGCAGGAGGCGGGAATTGGTTCCATCGTTGCCATCTCCGGTATTGCAGACATCCATATCGGCGATACCATCTGTACCCCTAATAACCCGGAATCTATTCCGTTCCAGAAGATATCCGAACCCACCATTGCCATGTATTTTATGGTCAATGACAGCCCGCTGGCAGGCCAGGAGGGCAAATATATCACCTCCCGCCATCTGCGTGACCGCCTGTTCAGGGAGCTGAACACGGACGTGAGCCTGCGGGTGGAGGAGACAGATTCCGCGGACTGCTTCAAGGTGTCGGGCCGCGGTGAGCTTCACCTGTCGGTTCTGATTGAAAACATGCGCCGTGAGGGCTTTGAGTTTGCTGTCAGCAAGGCAGAGGTACTCTATAAGTACGATGAGAGAAACCGCAAGCTTGAGCCCATGGAGCTGGCCTATGTGGATGTGCCTGAGGAATACACAGGCGTTGTTATCCAGAAGCTGACCAGCCGTAAGGGCGCCCTTCAGGGCATGAGCCAGGCAGCCGGCGGTTATTCCAGGCTGGAATTTTCCATCCCCTCCAGAGGACTGATCGGTTACCGCGGCGACTTTATGACGGATACAAAGGGAAATGGTATCCTGAACACCATTTTTGACGGCTACTCAGAGTACAAGGGCGATCTGTTCTACCGCCAGACCGGCTCCCTCATTGCCTTTGAGGCGGGCGAGGCCATTACCTACGGCCTTTTCAATGCCCAGGAAAGAGGCACCCTGTTTATCGGACCGGGCGTCAAGGTGTATTCCGGCATGGTAGTGGGCCAGAGTCCTAAGGCAGAGGACATTGAAATCAATGTCTGCAAGACAAAGAAGCTGACCAACACCCGTTCCTCCAGCGCTGACGAGGCACTTAAGCTGACGCCGCCTAAAATCATGAGCCTGGAGCAGGCACTGGACTTCATTGATACGGATGAGCTTTTGGAGGTGACTCCGGAGAGCCTGCGCATCCGCAAAAAGATTCTGGATCCAACCCTGAGAAAAAGGGCCTCATTTAAGAATAAATAAACAAAAAACGACATTTTGTAAGCGAAATGGCGAATCCTGTCGAACGATTCTGGCGGGATTCGCCTTATTTTTTGTTCTATTATGGCATTTCCCCTCATAAACTATCAATGTGCCGTACAAAAGCAAGAGAATAAAAGGATGAAACAAGTAAAACGGCAGAATGAGAAATATTTTAGAAGCGAAGAGGAGATGTACTATGTCAGAAAAAATGATTGAAAACAACAGGGTAAGCGTTATCGGAGAAATCGTGTCGGGATTTACCTTCAGCCATGAAGTCTTCGGAGAAGGATTTTATATGGTGGATGTGGCTGTCAACAGACTCAGCGAGCAGGCGGACATCATTCCCCTGATGATATCCGAGCGCCTTATAGACGTACATAAAGACTATTCAGGCAGCACCGTGGAGTGCATAGGCCAGTTCCGCTCCTACAACCGGCATGAGGGAATCAAAAACCGGCTGATGCTGTCCATCTTTGTAAGGGAAATCCATTTTATCGAGGAATTCACGGATTACACCAAGACCAATCAGATATTCCTGGACGGTTATATCTGCAAGCCGCCAATATACAGAAAGACTCCTCTCGGACGGGAAATCGCAGATATTCTTCTGGCTGTGAACCGCCCCTACGGCAAATCCGATTACATACCCTGCATCAGCTGGGGACGCAACGCGCGTTTTGCTTCCAGCTTCGAGGTAGGCACCAGGGTAAGGGTTTGGGGCCGTGTGCAGAGCCGCGAGTACACCAAGAAGCTCAGTGAGACAGAGTGCGAGAAGCGCATTGCATATGAGGTCTCCATCAGCAAGCTGGAATGTGACGAGGCTTGAACAGAAGAAGCTTCAGACGCTGTCATCTAACGATTCCTTTTGAATATCTTTCGAAAAATGTAAGAAATATTTGCAATATTGGCTAAACTATGCTATTATGAGCAAGTCCAATTGTTCTTAAGAAAAAGCAAGTAAAGCATGAGGTGCAAGATGATGAAAGAGAGCATGATACAGGTTATCTGTGGACCGGGACGCGGTAAGACCACCAGTGCCATTGGAAGGGGATTAACCGCGCTGACCAAGGGAAAGTGTGTCTATATGGTACAGTTCCTTAAGGGCGCCCTGGATGTAGATAACATGGAAATCATACAGCGTCTGGAACCGGAATTTAAAATTTTCAGATTTGAGAAGACACCTGTTTTCTTTGACCGGCTGACGGAAGAGGAGAAGGCAGAGGCAAGAATCTGTATCCTGAACGGCCTGAATTTTGCCAGGAAGGTTCTGGTGACAGGGGAGTGTGATGTGCTTATCCTGGATGAGATTCTGGGAATCCTGGACGAGGGAGTGATATCAGGCGAGGAGCTGTGCGCCATCATAGCCCAGGCCAGGAACGCGCAGATACAGCTGATCCTCACAGGGACCATATATCCGGATTGCCTGAACGGCCATGTGGATGAGGTCACAAGGATTCAGACAAGATATGAGTGATTTCCTGTTGACAGACTGTTGGCAGGGTGATAATATAATACCAACAATCATAGAGTAGAGGTTGCGTTGATCATGAGTAGATAAGCCGGATGTGGCAGGCACAGGTGATGGCTTAGGGAAAGGGAGAAACGCCGAAGAGGAAGCGTTCCGTGTTCACGCCCCCTCTGGGCATATGGTTAAGAGCCGTATGACTGTCATCCGGGTGGATGGAGAGCTACCAAAGAACGTGGATTAGACACTGGAATCATACGTATATGGAAGGGCTGACATTTACCTCAGCCCTTTTTTGTTTCCAGGGAAAGTACGTCCGGGTTTCATTTTCTATGGGGAAAAGCACACTGTGATTGAATCAGGAAAAAAGGAGAGAATATAGTATGGCACTTTTTGAAGGAGCAGGTGTAGCACTGGTGACCCCGTTTAAGGAAAACGGTGAAGTGAATTACGAAAAACTGGAGGAGATCGTAGAAGAGCAGATTGCAGGAGGCACAGACGCCATCATTGCCTGCGGTACCACAGGCGAAGCCTCCACCATGACCCATGAAGAACATCTGGATGTGATTGAGTACATCTGCAGGGTGACAAAGAAACGGATTCCTGTGGTTGCAGGAACCGGCTCAAACTGTACGGAGACAGCTGTCTATCTCTCTGCAGAGGCAGAAAAAAGAGGGGCGGACGGGCTTCTTCTGGTGTCTCCATATTATAACAAGGCTACCCAGAAGGGACTTATGGCCCATTTTACGGCTGTTGCGGACGCTGTAAAGATTCCCGTTATCCTCTATAATATACCGGGCAGGACAGGCGTCACCATTAAGCCTGAGACCATTGCGGCCCTGTGCAGGGACGTGGATAATATTGTGGGTGTAAAGGAGGCCAGCGGCAACTTTTCAGCCATTGCCACTCTTATGAGCCTGTCTGACGGCAAGGTGGATTTGTACTCAGGCAACGATGACCAGATTGTGCCCCTTCTCTCTCTGGGAGGCAAGGGTGTTATCTCCGTGCTGTCCAATGTGGCTCCACGCCAGACCCACGACATCTGCGCTTCCTACTTTGCGGGGGATGTTAAGACCAGCGCCGCCCTTCAGTTAAAGGCCATTCCGCTGATTACAGAGCTTTTTAGCGAGGTAAACCCCATTCCTGTAAAGGCGGCTATGAACATGATGGGCAAGGGAGTGGGACCTCTGCGCATGCCTTTGACTGAGATGGAGCCCCAGAATCAGGAGAAGCTTAAGAAGGCCATGACAGCTTACGGCATCCTGTAGGGAAGATTCCGGGAAAGGACGGTATACCAATGGTAAAGATGATAATGCACGGCTGCTGCGGGGCCATGGGACATGTAATTACGGGACTGGCGGCAGAAGACGGGGAGATCCGGATTGTGGCAGGTATTGATGTACGGGAGGGAACGGATTTAGGATATCCCGTGTTCCCGTCCCTGGACCAGTGCAGTGTGGAGGCGGACGTGATTGTAGATTTTGCGTCTCCAAAGGCAGTGGACGGGCTTCTGGCTTACAGCTGCAGAGAGCAGGTTCCCGTGGTCCTCTGTACCACCGGGCTCTCCGGGGAGCAGCTTGCGGCAGTGGAAAAGGCCAGCCAGGTGACGGCAATCCTGCGTTCTGCCAACATGTCCCTGGGAGTAAACCTGCTGCTCAAACTGGTAAGTGACGCGGCCAGGATACTGGCAGGATCCGGTTTTGACATGGAAATCGTGGAAAAGCACCACAACCAGAAAGTGGACGCGCCCAGCGGCACAGCCCTGGCCCTGGCAGATTCCATGAACCAGGCCATGGACGGGCAGTATGCCTATACCTGTGACAGGAGTACCAGACGGGAAAAGAGAAATCCCAAAGAAATCGGAATTTCGTCTGTCAGAGGCGGTTCCATCGTGGGCGAGCACGACGTAATATTTGCGGGCAGGGACGAGGTGCTTACCTTAAGCCACACCGCATATTCCAAGGCTATTTTCGCCAAAGGCGCCCTGGAGGCAGCCAAATTCCTGGCCGGTAAGAAGCCGGGCATGTACTCCATGACGGACGTGGTGGATTTATAACAGATTTTTCCAGAAAAGGCAGGAAGTTCCACCATAATCCATTCTCCTAACGCACATAATATAGGTAGAAAACGAAAGGAGAATGCTATTATGAAAAAAATCAGACCTGCAATTTTTGCAATGCTGCTGCTCATCATGGTTATGTCTGTTACGGCCTGCGGAAGCAATAACTCCAATACACAGTCCTCAACAGGTGCCAGCCAGAATTCATCCTCAGCAGCCACATCCACCAGTACCTCATCCCAGGAAACAACAGGGATGGAGACATCTTCCATGGAAACGGAAGGGGACGGCATCATTGACGGACTTATGAATGACGTGGAGAAGGGCGCAAATGACGTTAAGGACGGCGTGGATGATATTACAGGCGAATCCAACACGGTCAATGAGAGCGGCACCAACAATACAACAGAGGCCAGATAGTAAATTGCTGTCAAAGCCTGAATATGGACCCTTTCTATGCCAAGGACGGCTGGAGAGGGTCCATCTGCGTAAAAACCAGGAGATGGATCTTGAAGAGCACCCTGTAAAGTATTATAATCAGTTCATGGACAGACGGGGAAGGAGATTGATTGGAGTACATAAGCAGGCGTATGCGCCGCCTGAGAAAGATGCGCCGCAGGGCAGTAAGATTCTGGCGGGAAAGCTGCCCGTCTGTCAGGCGCAGAAAGCGTCTCATTAGAGGAGTCCTGTTCCTTCTGGCTGCCGGTACCATGGCCTGGGCTAAAACCGGCCGGGGCATGATATCCTGGGTCCGGGAGCAGATACCGTATATGGAACGGATTGAGGAGAGCGGTCCGGTCAGGGCTGCGGACCAGGATGGCATGACATCAGTGAAGCGGGGATTTACCATTCGTCTGGATGAAAAGAAAATCCACATATTCCAGGTGGAGGAAGGGTATGAGGACCGTGAGACAGCCATAGATTCAGGGAGTGATTAGCGGGACAGAGGACATTCATTAGGAATTTTAATGATTGCCATGCTTGTATTCAAGGACATTGTGTATTATAATTTCTTCTGAAATGGTATTCTTTTATAGCGTCAGCTTATAAATCTATATCGCAACCATACGAATATAAGAAAAGGACAGGTGGATACCCATGGAAAAGAAAGAGATGCTCTACGAAGGAAAGGCTAAGAAGGTTTACACAACGGAGGACCCGGACGTGTTAATCGTGTCCTACAAGGATGATGCAACCGCATTCAACGGTCTTAAAAAGGGAACCATTGTTGGAAAGGGCGCCATCAACAACCGTATGACCAACTTCATTTTCAAGAAGCTGGAGGAGAAGGGGGTACCTACCCACCTGGTAGAAGAATTAAATGACAGGGAAACCGCTGTGAAGAAAGTGGAGATTGTACCTTTGGAGGTAATCATCCGCAACTACTCTGCGGGCAGCTTTGCCAAGAAAATGGGAATGGAGGAAGGCATCAAGTTCAAATGCCCGACTCTGGAATTCAGCTATAAGAACGACGACCTGGGCGACCCGTTTATCAACAGCTATTACGCGCTGGCTCTGGGACTTGCCACCCAGGAAGAGATTGACGATATCACCGAATATGCGTTTAAAGTAAACGAAGTGCTGCAGGAATATTTTGGCGGACTGAACATTGACCTGATTGATTTCAAGATAGAGTTTGGCCGCTATCACGGCAAGGTTATCCTGGCTGACGAGATTTCTCCTGATACATGCCGTCTCTGGGATAAGGATACCCATGAGAAGCTGGACAAGGACAGATTCAGAAGAGACCTGGGCAATGTAGAGGATGCATACGAAGAAGTATTCCGCAGACTGGGTATCCAGTAAACCGGACCGGAAGGTTTGACGCGGACAAATTAAGATACAACGCCTGGGCATGATTACCCAGGCGTTCCCTTCT
>OGZX01000124.1_pt1 | contig 86509 bp, 58 predicted proteins | sample 1576881 | NCBI WGS metagenome assembly OGZX01 (sample SAMEA3541542, study PRJEB24748) | human gut metagenome | biome: human gut; feature: human-associated habitat; material: faeces | place: China | collected 2012 | reverse complement strand
CTTTGATAGACAGAAAGATAACACACCCCTTATCCCCTCTCGAGAGGGGAAACAGGTACTCCTGACGCTATATCACAAATACGAAACACCCCATTAAATCTTCATTCAATTATTATATAAACAAAGTTGGTGTATTTCTTTTACTCAGCAAATTAAAGTCTATTAAACCGTTCGTCAACCAATCCGGACCGTTGGTCATAATAATTTGACAGGGAGCCTTTGGGAGTGTAGTTTTGAAATAAAAACGAGATGAACAGAGGCTTTTTTATGGGGATATTCCTACTGGTGGGATGCGCAGGCACGGGCGTTCTTGCCCAGACGGACACGATTGCGGATCAGAAGATCGAGGAAATTGTTATTACGGCGAAAGTGCCGGTCGTGACGATTAAGGCGGACAAGATGACCTATCATATCGAGTCGGCTGTGGCACGGGGGCAGGGCAGCCTGTATGAAGTGTTGGAAATGCTTCCGGGCGTCATGATCAGTAATGACGGGAAGATTTACCTGAACGGGCAAAGCGGCATTAACGTCCTGATGGACGGGAAACAGACGTATCTTTCCGGACAGGAGCTGGTCACCTTGCTCAAATCTACTCCGGCGGCAACAGCGGAAAAGATCGATCTGATCACGCACCCGTCCTCCCGCTACGACGCGAGCGGTAATGCCGGGCTGATCGATATCCGGACGAAGAAGATGCGGCTACGGGGCATGAACCTGACGGCTAACGGCAGTTTCCGGCAGGGGAAGTATGGCGTCGGGAACGGAAGTCTGTCGATGAACAGGCGCGAGGGCTTGTTTAACTTTTACCTGACTTATTCCTATTCACAAGGGACGGATTGCAACGAGCTTCAGATAGACCGCCTCTTTACCGACCTGCGGGAACCGGACAAGGTGGAGCTGTCCGTCCGGCAGGATTCCTACCGCAAATATCCTTATACCTCCCATTATTACCGGGCGGGAATCGATTTCTTTGCCTCCGCGCGTACCGTAGTCGGGGTGTACACGAACGGCAATCTGCATCAGAGCCGGATGCCGGGCGATATGGTTACTTATTTCAGCGCTCCTTCTTCTGCGTCGCCCGACTCCATGCTCCACACCTCGAATGTGGAGGACCGGAAAAAGAAGAACTTCACTGCTGGAGTCAACCTAACTCACCAGTTAGATACGGCAGGGAAGGTGCTGGATGCTTCCTTTGATTATCTCCATTTCGGCTATACGGATAACCTGGACTTGCATAGCTCTTCGCAAAACCGGCCCGGACGGGTGGATTCCGTAAAGGGAGATGTCCCGGGCGCAATCAACCTCTATACCGGACAGGTGAACTTTACCTTGCCTTTTGCCGGGAAATGGGAGTTAGAGGCAGGCGCCAAATTCTCTTTCATCTCGATCGACAACGAGGCGTCGTATGCGGATAACAAAGGAGACGGCTGGGTGCCGAATGAAGCCCTGAGCCAGCATTTCGTATATGATGAAAACATAAACGCCAGCTATATCCAGTGCGGTGCGACTTTCAAGCCCTTTTATATCCGGGCGGGGCTGCGTGTGGAGAATACGCGCATAGACGGGCGCTTGACAGGCGGGGAGGCACAGATAGACTCTTCCTTCACCAGCCGCTATACGAATCTCTTTCCTTCTTTGTTGCTCGAATATGCATTCCGGCAAAACAAGCTGTCCCTCTTTTACGGCAGGCGGATCGTCCGGCCCAACTATGGAGACCTGAATCCTTTTGTCTATATCTTCGACGACTATACCTTTGAACAGGGGAACACGGCACTCAAGCCGATGAAGTCGGATCATCTGGAACTGACTTTTATCTATAAGAACCTGTTCCGGGCCGGCTTTCTCTATTCCCGCACACATGATGTGATCGTGAAAAGCTTTTTCGAGAAAGACAACAGGCAGGTGTATGTCACGCCGATGAACCTGTCTACGGGAACCAGTCTCGGACCGCGCATTTATACCGGCAATCTCCCCCTGACCTCTTTCTGGACGGTGAATGCGAACGTGGCCTGTGTCTATAACCACTATCGTTGGGCGAATGCCACCGGCGAGCAGGTCAACAAGCGGGCGAGCCTGATCGCCGGTCTTACGAACCAACTCGATTTCGGGAAAGGATGGAGCATGGAGCTGTCCGGCTCTTACAACGGCAAGATGGCGGCCGGACAAGCCACGCTAAGCCCGATCTGGCAGGTTGACGGAGGTATCAGGAAGAAGGTATTGAAGAATAACGGTACGATCCGCCTGTTCGCCCGCGACATTTTCCATTCCTACCGGGAGAAGATGATGCTGACGGTGCCGGGGCAGCAGGCTTTTACCAATGAACGGCAGGACAATACCCAGATCGGCATCTCCTTCACCTATCGTTTCAGTAAAGGCTACGAAGTGAAAGAATCCCGCCGGAAAAGTAGCGTAGATGAGAGTAAAAGAATAAATTTGTAGGAAATAACAAGAGCAGGCATGAAGATATTACCCCGTTTATATCCGTTATTTTTAGGAATCGTGATGTTCAACTTCATCCGGTTGACGACCGACTTGGCGAAGAATGAAGCGTTTTGGGCTAATTCGATGCGGTTTCATCTGCAGGCGTTGGCGGTAACGGTCTTTATGTGTTATGTCTTTGATTATGAAAGCCGCTACTTCCTCGATAAGGTTAAGCCCCGGTTGAACCTGTCCCCGGCTGCCGAGTACTTCTTAACGTTTCTCAAGTTGTTTGTGATGGTTAACCTGCTTATATTTGTCGGTGATCATGTCGGGCTTCTGCATTTGGGAAACACCTGGGTCGATTATGTTATAGCCGATGTGATTTATATCCCTCTTCTTTTCATGTATTACATCCTGCTCCGTAGTGGGAAGATGGAGAAAGAGTTGCAGAACCGGATCTTGCAGCTGGAAAAGATTAAGGTGGATCAGTTGGAGATGGAATTGAAGTTCCTGCGTTTCCAGTATCATCCGCATTTCCTGTTCAACGCTTTGAATACGGTTTATTTCCAGATCGACGAGACGAACGAAGCTCCCCGGCGGACGATCGAAATGCTGTCCGACCTGCTGCGTTACCAGCTCTACGGAGGAAGCCAGAAAGTCCCGGTGCAGAAAGAGATCGACTATCTGCGTACCTATATGAATATGCAGAAGCTGCGGATGAGCGAGCGGTTGACGCTGAACGTCTCTTTCTCTCCTTCGCTCTGTGAACAACCGGTTTATCCGCTATTGTTTCTGCCTTTGGTGGAGAATGCCTTTAAATATGTGGGCGGTGACTACCGGATCGATTGCCGTATGACGGATGAGGCTGGGAAAATCCTGTTTGAGATTACGAACAGTCTGCCTCCTCTTCCGCCTTCTCCGTCAGGGAAAAAGGGGATCGGGCTGGAAAACCTGAAACGGAGGTTGGAGCTTCTCTATCCTGAAAAGTACAGTCTCGTCATTAAGAAAGAACCGGAATTGTATTCCGTAAAACTCATGATAGAAATCGATGCCTTATGAATATAAATTGTGTGATAACAGATGACGAACCGGTTGCCCGGAAAGGTTTGCAGTCGTATGTGGAGAAGGTGGATTTCCTTACCCTGACAGGCGTATGCGAAGATGCGATCCAGTTGAACACCTTGTTGAAGGAGCAGCAGCCCGATTTGCTTTTTCTGGATATCGAGATGCCTTACCTCTCCGGTCTGGACCTGCTTTCCACGCTGGCGAATCCTCCGAAAGTGGTCATCACGTCCGCCTATGAGCAGTATGCCCTGAAAGGATATGAACTGGATGTCGCCGACTACCTGCTCAAACCGATCTCATTCGAGCGTTTCCTGAAAGCGGTGAACAAGGTACATGCCGCGTTGCAAAAGGAAGTTCCTGCCGCCGGCGATGATCCTTATCTCTTTGTGAAAAGTGATAAGCTGATGAAGAAGATTTATCTGAAAGAAATCCTGTTTGTCGAGGCGGTTGAGAACTATGTCTGTATTTACACCCCTGCGGGCAGGACGCTGGTGCATTCTACGATGAAGAACATAGCGGCTTCCCTTCCCGAAGACACGTTCCTGCAATCCCATAAATCCTATATTATAAATATCGCCCGCATCGACCTGATAGAAGGAAACATGCTGCATATCTCCGGCCATAAGATTCCCGTCGCTCGCAACCTGCGCGAGGCGGTGATGAGGCGGGTGTTGAGGAATACGTTGTGATGAGAGACTTTCATTCAATAATCTATCCTGTTGCTTCAGCATGAGGCTGTTTATGTACAAAGTAAGAAAATCAGTATACGCACAGTCATTTATACCCGTTTAATCTTTGTCACTAAATGATAATAGATTATGAAAAAGAAAAACTGTGTATGGCTGTTGTGTCTCTTATTTTGTCTCTCTTCTGCCATGAATGGACAGACAATCCGGGTGGAAAATGGTATTTCGGTCTCTTCCCTCCGGAAGAGTGCTTTTGAGAAGAAGGTTTATCCTTATCAGGTTTCGGTCGGATACGAGTATGCTGATAAGGGATGGTTCAATTTGTCAAGCGGCATCGGATACATCAAGAAAGGGGGAAAGGACAGGATACCGTTGTATCCTGATTTTGGAAATCCTATTCCTATATTGACGAAAGCGAATATCCATTACCTGACATTGAACACTGTCTTTAATATGAAGAAAAGTTATAATTCCGGACTGACTTTGTTTGCGGGTGCCGGCCCCCGGCTCGATGTCAGGTTAAAGGATTCGTTTACTGCGTGGGCTGAGGAAGGAGGGCCGGAAGGTTTTAGCAGGGAGGATGCGGGTACCTTCCGTAATGTTGTCCTGGGCCTGAAGTGTGTGTTGGGCTTTTATCAGCAGTTGGGACGTATACCGGTCGGTTTCCAGTTTGCTTATTTGCCGAATATTTCTAAAATGGCAAAAAAGGATTATGGATGCCACGACCGGACTTTTACGTTAGGGCTTACTTTTGGTTTTTCACTTCCCTTCAGGGATAAGAGCCAGACTTATACTGTCCGGCAGAGAAAATGAAACCAGTTAGTATATGAGCATATAGGCCCGGTATTTTGTCTCTTTCGTTACCGGGCAGAGGGGGACGTAGCCTTCTCTTATTTTGCCGTCCTTTATTTCGAGCGGGTAGGCTTTTTTCATGAAACTGTGATGCTCGTAGGCTTCTCCCGGCTTGCTTTGGTAGGTGATGTGCATGTCGCCGCGTGCATGTAGTGCCAGATATTTCTGGCTGATGCGCAAGGCGGCCATGCCCATTGTATACCGCATGTTGACTTCTATGCAAGGATGTATGGCAAATGCATTGTCGGATGCTTGGCGATAAACCAGCATATCCACACCCAGGTAGCCGGAATAGATAGAGCCGTATATTTGCCGGACTGCTTCCCGTACGGACTCTTTCAAGCGTTGGAATGTATCATTTCCGAAGTGCTCGATAAAGAAGCTTTCCAGATATGCCTGGTCTCCTAATGTGTTTCCTGAATAGGCTCCTTTCTTTTCTGCTCCGAATACGGAAAGGCCTTCGTAGCGTACATTCCCTTTTCCGTCCGAATGGAATTCCATGGCAAAGTCCTGGTATTTGTTGAGTGCACATTCGATGCTTACGCATCCCTGTTTATTGAGCGCACCTTCTATCCAGGTACGGTCTTTTGCCGTCAGCTTGCGTTCCGGTAACCAGAGCAGGCCTCTGCCGGAAGAAGAATAAGGCGTTTTCAGTACAAAAGGCGCCCTCTGGAGGATCAGGTATTTTTCTACATCTCTTATCTTTTTGCAGAATTTCGGTGGGACAGGGAAAGCCATCTCCGGCATCATCTCGCGTATCTTATCTAAGCATTCGGCGGCAGTCTGCCGACCTGTCAGCCGGGTATAATCGTCTTTCCATTCGGGAACGGCAATATCCAGGTTCCCATTTTGTTTGAGTTTGTTAAAGAGATGAAGGCTCTGGGGTGAAAGTCCCCAGGGAGCAGCTTCCATTTGAGGCAGATCATTCCCTTGCTTCTCAATGTCTTTTCGGGTGATAAGAGTTGCAAAGGGTCTGAGTTCTTTCGGTTGTAAAGAAAAGAAGCGGGGAGAGGTGAGCTCTTCCGTAAAAACAAAATCTTCCGGGTCTGCATACCAGACGGGAAGATAGGATAACTCCCGGATCATCCTTTGTACGTTGGTCGGGGGAGTATAATTCTCAGAGCCTTGAAGTACGGCCGTTTCGTGTCCTGGATTGAAATAGTGTAATTTAGGTCTCATATGCAAAAGAAAAGCAACGAAGCCGTCTATTTTATTAGGCGGCTTCATTTGTTTTTATTCCAGATTTTCATCGATGGCATCAATCTTCTTGATTATAAGCGCCATTTCATCTTTCAGTTTTTCGATCTTACGTTCCATCTCTTTTACCAAACCGCCACCGCCTTTGGAGGAGATACTTAGGAATCCGATGTTGTTTTCGTATGTTTGAAGTTCGTTCTTCATCCGTTCGTACATGCGCATCAGTTTTTCCCGTTCGCCGTAGAGCTTTCCTTTTCCGCGTTCACCACTGCTCATGTCGCTGAGGTTATTGCGGAATGTTTGCATCTTACGGTCGTTCTGGTCGACTTTGAGACGGTCGAATTGTTTGTCTACTGCTTCATGATATTCTTTGTATATCTTGTCTTTTTCCTTAAACGGTACATGGCCGATAGTGTTCCATTCTGCCATGAGTTCTTTCAAGGTGGCAAGAGCTTCATCATGATCAGTCTCTTCTATTGCATTGATCTTCTCGATCAGAGCTTTCTTGGCCGTCAGATTCGTCTGCTCTACGCTCTTCTGAGAAGATACGTTCTTATTCTTTTGTTCAAAGAAATAATCGCAGGCTGAAATGAAACGTTTCCATACAGCATCTGAATGTTTGCGGGCGACCGTACCGATTGTTTTCCATTCTTTCTGCAGAGCGATCATCTTTTCGGTTGTGCTCTTCCATTCAGTACTGTCTTTCAGTGCTTCCGCTTTTTCGCACAAGGCTATCTTCAATTCGAGATTCTTCTCCATCCCTTCCTTGATGCCCTTGTAGAATCCGCTTTTTCGGTTGAAATATACGTCACAGGCGGCACGGAAACGCTCGAATATCTTTACGTTCGATTTCTTCGGTGCAAAACCGATTGTTTTCCATTTTTCCTGTAAAGCAATTACTTCCTTGTTCTTTTCTTCCCAATCTTTGAATGATTTCAAAGCCGGGTAGTCTATACTTTCTATCTGTTCGCAAATGGCTGTCTTTGCTTCCAGATTTTCCTGTTCTTTAGCTTTCAGTCCTTCGAAATGTTCCTGATGACGCTTGTTGATGATTGTAGAGGCGGCTTTGAAGCGAGCCCACAGGTCTTCGCGCAATTCTTTGGCCACCGGACCGATCTCGCGCCATTGCTGGTGCAGCTTCTGAAGCTGGTGGAAAGCGGATACGACATCCGGTTCTGTCTGCAGTTTCTCGACTGTTTCGCAGAGAGCTGTTTTCAATTCCAGATTCTTCTTGAAGTCGTAATCGCGGAACTGGTTGTTTATCTTAATGATGTCGTAGAACTTTTCGCTGTATATCTGATAGTTCTTCCACAGTTCGCTGACATGTTCCTGTGGAACGGCTTTCACTTCTTTCCATCTTTGCTGGATATCCTTGAAGTCGTTGTATAGCTTGTTGAAATCTTCCTGACTTTCTGTCAAGGCTTTCAACTGGTCGATCAATTGGAGCTTCAAGGCATAGTTGGCGGCTTTTACCCGTTCTTCTTCTGCAAGGATAGCGGCCCGCTTTTCTTTATAGGCGGCAAGTAATTCCTTGATCTTGTTCTCTGTTTCATCTTCGGGTGCAACGAAATCCTTTTCTTCACCTCCGTCTTCCAGAAATGCTTTCTTCAATTCGTCCACTTCGCTCCGGTGGATTTTGTAGTAAGCCTGTTTGAGGGCTTCCACCTCGTTACGGGTCGCGTCGGCTGCCGCTGCAACTAATCCGGTCAGTTTCTCCAGAATTTCTTCTTTCGACAATTTTCCTGCAGCCGTAGCCGCTTCTTCACCTGCTGCAGTCTCGTCAGTGCTGACTGCTGCTGCGGGTGCTTCTTCTGCTACAACTTCGGCTTCCGGTGTTTCGTTCGTTACAACTTCTTCCGCTGCCTTTTCCGGTGTCATCACCGGTGCTTTAGTTTCTTCCAATTTGCCGGTCTCTTCAGCTGGTAAATTAGTTTCGTGAGTGTCCATCATATTCAATCGCATTTAGAAAAGGATAAATGTATCCTATATCAAGTCACAAATTAAAGTAAATATTTTTGGATTTCAGCATTTGAAAGCGATTTATTTGCGAGAAAATGTTAAAATAATAAATAAAAGGCAGTATTTACCGGACGCAGATAACACAGACGAGCACAGAGTAACGCAGATATTATCAATTCAATAAATAAATCTGCGTTATTCTGTGCTCGTCTGTGTAGTTTGCGTCCAGCTTATGGCTTATCCCAGAAACGAAATCAGCACGCCGGCAGCAACGGCAGAACCGATTACGCCGGAGATGTTACTGGCCATGCAATATTGGAGTACATGGTTTTTGGGGTCGTACTTCAGGGCGATTTCGTTGGCTACGCGCGATGCCATCGGCACTGCACTCAGGCCGGTCGCTCCGATCAGCGGATTGATCTTTTTCTTAGTAAAGAGGTTGAACAGCTTGACAAAGAAGATGCCGCCCGCGATGGAGAGGGCAAATGCGAGGAAGCCGCCGATCACGATACCGATTGTCGTGAAGTTCAGGAAGGCTTCTGCCGTCATAGTCGCACCGACCGACAGTCCCAGGAATATGGTTGCCGCATTCATAATGCTGTTTGAGGCGGCATCGAACAGGCGGAATGTGTTTGTCCCGATTTCCTTTACCAGGTTACCGAACATCAGCATACCGATCAAAGGCACTGCACTCGGTACGAACAACGCCACAACCGTAGTAACCACGATCGGGAAAATGATCTTCAACACGCGCAGGTTCTTGATCTCCGTGGTAGACGGATATTTCTTTTCCTGCTCCTTCATGTTGATACACAATTCCTTTTTGGAGCAGAACAGTTTGACTACCAGTGGAATAATGACCGGAACCAATGCCATATAGGAATAAGCCGCGATTGCGATCGGTCCCAGCAGATGTGGAGCTAACTTGATTGTCGTAAAGATTGCCGTCGGTCCGTCGGCGCCGCCGATAATACCTAATGCAGCCGCTTCTTTCGGGGTGAATCCCATCAGGATAGCCACCAGTAAAACGGTGAAGATACCCAATTGGGCAGCCGCTCCGAATATGGAAAGCCGCAGGTTGCGCAACATCGGCCCGAAGTCCGTCAGCGCTCCCACACCCATAAAGATAATAGGAGGAAGGAACCCTGTCTTGATCAACATGTAATAGATGAAGTTCATCAATCCCAGTTCATGGGCGATGTCGTGAAGCGGCATTTCCCAGATGTTCTTCATCACTCCATGTATGTTGATCAGGCCGTTCTCGTCTGCCTGTATCACTCCCATATCGCCTCCGGGAAAGTTGGCGAGCAACACGCCGAATGCGATCGGTACGAGCAATAGCGGTTCATACTGCTTCTTGATACCTAAATAAAGCAGGATGAACGCAATGGCATACATGATCAGGAACTGCGGTTCAGCAATGATGTTGCTGAACGCAGTCATCTCATACAAGTTTTGAAATATCTCGTTCATTATTGTATTGTCATTAATACGTCATCTTCCGAAACCGCATCACCGGAGGCCAGGCAGATTGCTGTGACAGTCCCGCCGAATTCGGCACGTACGGCATTATACGTTTTCATGGCTTCCACGTAACAGAGCACGTCGCCTTCTTTCACTACATCCCCGACTTTTACAGGCGTGTCGGAAGCCCCTTTCACCAGGAAGAACTTCCCTTCCAGTGGCGAAAGCACTTCTTTTCCGGCTCCGGCAGGTGCAGCGGCAGGCGCTGGTGCGGCAGCGGGAGCAGCCGGTGTTTCCGGTGCGGCAGTAGTGTTCGCGTTATCTCCGAACGCAACGGTAACCTTGAATGCCTGTCCGTTTACGTCTACGGTCATTACCTGAGGTGTGGTCGGCATTGCCATTGTCACGTTGGCAGGAGCGGCTGCTGGTGTTGTTGCCGGTGCAGCAGGTTTGGCGGCACCTTGTTTTTCTGCTTTCTTCTTGGCGACATCCGCCTTGAATTCCACTTTCGCCTTGCCCGAACGATAAGCTTCATACTGTGCGGGATGCATGGCATATTCAAACAACTCTTCGTCGTCTTCGCCTGTTTCCCATTGCTTTTCGTTCATCAGCTTGCGGTATTTGTCGAGTGAGTCAGGATAGTTGTCCTGCGGGTTGCCTTCAAAGAATTCTCGTCCTTCGGCTTTAGCCTTTTCGATGATTTCAGGAGCCAACGGTCCCGGCAGGCGTCCTGCCTTGCCTAAGATCATGTCCCAGATATCGTCGGCAATCATACTCCAGCGGGCTTTGCCTTTTTCCATCTGCATCACGTTCATAAGGGCCAGATTCTTGACATACTGGCTGAACGGTGTTACCAGAGGAGGATAACCGACACGCGGCCATACGTATGCCACTTCGTCGAACAGCTTGATGAGCAGTTGATCCTGGCTCATAAGCGGCTTGTTGTTCTTGATATTGTTTTTGTTGATCGTTTCCAGATTCTTTTCGAGGTCGGACATCAGGCTGCCCATCATGCCGCCCGGCAGTCCCGGGCCGATCAGCAATGAGTTCATCAGACGGTTTTTCGGGCTGATATACAATCCTAAGAAGTCATCCATGAATTCCTGGATCAGGCTACGAACCTTCATGTAGGCTTCCATATTGATCTCCGGTACTTGATAGCCGGCGTCTTTCAGCATTGCCTGAACAGTCAGCAGGTCGGCATGTCCTGTCCCCCATGAAAGCGGTTCCATGCCCACGTCGATATAGTCGCAACCGGCATTACAAACTTCGAGGATGGAAGCTACGTTGAAACCGGGACCGGCATGGCTGTGGTATTGAACCGGAATTTCCGGATGCTTAGCCTTGATGTTGGCCACGATCTGTCCTAACGAGTGAGGCCGGCCGATGCCTGCCATGTCCTTGATACAGATTTCGTCCGCTCCCAGTTCGATCAGTTCCATCGCCATCTTGGTGTAGTATTCGACCGTATGGATCGGTGAGTGGGTGATACACAACGAGCATTGTGAGATCATACCGGCTGCTTTCGCATATTTAATGGAGGGAGCAATGTTGCGGACGTCGTTCAGTCCGCAGAATGTACGGGCGATATCCGTTCCCTGTGCTTTTTTGACCTGATAGAACAACTGGCGCACGTCGTCGGGCACCGGACTCATGCGCAATCCGTTCAGCGCGCGGTCGAGCATATGTGTTTGTATACCGGCTTCATGGAATGGCCTCGTCCATTCGCGTACAGCCCTGTTTGGGTTTTCACCGAATAATAAATTAACCTGTTCAAATCCTCCGCCATTGGTCTCTACGCGGGCGAAGCATCCCATTTCGATGATGGCAGGTGCTACCCGTGTTAGTTGGTCAACGGTGGGAACATATTTTCCGGCAGATTGCCACATGTCACGGAAGACCAAACTAAATTTGATTTCTCTCTTCATGATATTTTTATGTATAAATGCAATTATAATTTCTCGATTTTGACAACTTTACCCTGGCCGCCTGTCACAACGCTGACGGCCGATACGATAGCGGCAGTTGTCTGGTTCGTGATTCCGCCGACCGGCGAAGCGGACACAGCCTGTCTTTGCGGTGTCACCTGTTTTTTTACAATGATCTCTTCGGGCGCATATTTGTTGACCAATACGATCAGCCCCTTCCCAAGATTGATAACGATTAGCAGAATGGCAAAGACGGTGGTCATTCCAACTACCATTAACAAAAGTCCAGTTTCCAAGTTTTCCATACTCATAAATTGATAGGGAGGCGTGCGGTTGGTGTGGCTGGCACAATCCTACCCAAGTTAAAAATCTGGCACAAAATTAGTAAAATGTCTGAATTTAACTTTATAATCCGATATAAAAATACAAAATATAGCGTTTCTTTTTTCTGAAAAAGTTATAATTCGTAATGAATTTTAGAGTTTGTGTTATAAATACGTCTGATTGTTCTGGGATTTTGTTTGTTTTTGAAATAAACGGACTGCTCTTCGGATTTGTGTCGGAAGATGAACGGTTATAAAATAAATGGCTAACAAATAGAGTAATGAACGGTATTCTTTTGTATATTCATGCCGATCGGCTTGTTGGCTGATAATTATCAACCGCATGGCCGACAGTTATCAGCCGTATGGCTGACGGTTATCGGCCATACGGCTGACAACTGTCAACATCAAATTAGTTGCTGGGGAATTTTCGAATAGCTGCCGGGGAAAATATTCTTCAATTGGCATATTGGCACATTTTCCCATTGACTCATTATTTTTTATATCTTTGCCGTTCAAAACTAATAGCAAGAACGTTATGGGAAACTTTTTTACATCTTTATTCTCATCATCCAAGGCAACAACGCCGGAAGAAGAAAAGGCTAAGAATGATCAGAAGAAATTCGATATACTGAAATACGACGGTGTCCGTGCCCAGAAGATGGGGCAGGTGGCGTATGCAATTAAATGTTTTACTGAAGCCCTGAACCTGCAGGAAGATTTTGAGACGATGACATATCTGGTTGCTGCTTATACAACGGCCAATAAAGCGGAAGAAGCGCTTGAGGTGTTGGATCGCATGGTAGAACTGGAGCCTGATCATATCAATACGCGTCTGACAAGGATAAACGTGCTTTTTATGTTGGATAAAGATGCCGATGTGATTGCCGATTGCCGGCATGTCCTCGAGTTGGAAGATACGAATTACCTAGCCTGGTTCCTGATGGGGAAGGCAAAACGGACAACCGGTGATCCGTTGGGTGCTATCGCCGACCTGACGAAAGCGATTGCCTTGAAAGAGGACTTTACGGATGCCTACCTGATGCGTGCCCAGATTTTATTGTCTATGGCGCAGGCTGCCGAGGCGCTGCCTGATGTCGAAAAGGCGATCGAGCTGGCTCCTGAAGAAGAAACGAGTTATCTGCTGAGAGGCCGCATACATGAGGCAATGGGAAACCTGGATGCTGCCTTTGCCGACTATCAGAATACGTTGGAATTGAATCCCTTCAACGACGAAGCCGCTTTATTGACCGGTAATCTGCTGATCGCGCAGGAGCGTTTGGACGAAGCCATCGCTTTCTTTAACGAAGTGATCGACCTGAAACCTGAGTTTGCCAAAGCGTATGCCGAACGTGGTCGTGCCAGAAATCTGAAAGGCGATAAGGAAGGCGCATTCGAAGACCTGAAGAAGTCGATCGAACTGAACCCCGAAGGCGATGAAGCGCAGAAGTTGGAAGGACAACATACGAACTTTAATGATATGTATAAGGGTGGTATATTTTAATCGCCTTTCGTTTTCAGGCAGGGTACGGCTGTCGTTTGCTGAAAGTTTTTTGAGGCAACTCTTTGTTTATTAAAAAAAAGCCTCTATCTTTGCAGCCCAAATTGGTATGAGAATAAGATAATAATAAATAATATACAGAAAGATGAAAAGAACATTTCAACCTTCCAACCGGAAAAGAAAGAACAAGCACGGCTTCCGTTCAAGAATGGCTACAGCTAATGGCCGCAGAGTATTAGCTTCTCGTCGTGCTAAAGGAAGAGCTAAATTAACAGTTTCTGACGAATACAACGGATAATTCTTTCCGTTTGAAGATTTTTCATAAAGAAAGTAGAGGTTTTTACTAAAAAGCCTTTACTTTCTTTGTTTTAACGGCTTTGTTTTCTACTTTTGATCCGCCTACAAATACAAGATAGAAATGAAAGACTTTTTAGTTAAGCTGATAAAAAATCCGTACGTCTTAAATTTGTTGCTGGCTGTCGTTGTGGCTTGTGCTCTGATATTCGGAACACTGAAGTGGCTCGACGCGTACACCCGGCACAATGAGGCTGTTGTGGTGCCGGATGTCAAAGGACTGGGAATCGAAGAAGCCGCCGAATTTTTCAAGAATAGTAATTTACGCTATAACGTGATTGACTCCGTCTTTTCCAAAGATGTGAAGCCGGGAGCGATTGTCGAGCTTGTGCCGATGGCCGGTTCGAAAGTGAAAGAAGGGCGTATCGTGTTTATCACGGTCAACGCGCTTACCTCGCAGATGGCGACGATTCCGGAAGTGGAAGACCTCTCTTTCCGGCAGGCTTATGCCATCCTCCGTGCCCGCGGATTTGAAAAGATCGAGATCGAATATGTGCCCGGCGATTTTAAAGACCTGGCTTTGGGTGTCGAGCTGAACGGACGCACGCTCCAAAAGGGCGAACATGTGCCGCTTACCGCTCCGCTCGTATTGAAGGTTAGCAGCGGCGATGCAGAGATGCCGGCAGACTCGCTCGGACTCCCGGACGACAGTGTCCCGGTCGAATCGTTGAATAGTGAAGAAGAAAACTGGTTTTAACTATGGATGAGTTTTTAGACGAAATGGATGATGAACAGGTAGACGACCTGTTGCAGCCTGAAGAGGGCGAGGATAAGGCCCCTCAACTGTATGAACACTTCCGCTTCGTTGCCGATCGCGGACAGTCGTTGTTGCGTGTGGACAAATTCCTGGTCGACCGTATGTTCGGGGCTACAAGGAATCGGATACAGTCTGCCGCCGATGCCGGTTGCATCATGGCGAACGGTAAGCCGGTGAAAAGTAATTACCGGGTGAAGCCGGAAGATGTCGTGACGATCATGATGACACGGCCTCCGCGGACATTCGAGATCCTTCCTGAAAATATTCCGATTAAAATCGTGTATGAAGATGACGACCTGCTGGTGGTGGATAAACCGGCGGGACTCGTGGTGCATCCCGGACACGGAAACTATACCGGCACGCTGGTGAATGCCCTTGCCTGGTACCTGAAGGATGATCCTACCTACGATCCGAACGATCCTGCACTGGGACTCGTGCACCGTATCGATAAAGACACATCCGGACTGCTTGTTGTCGCCAAAAAGCCGGAAGCGAAGGCACACCTCAGCATGCAGTTTTTCCATAAGACAACCAAACGCGAATACCGTGCGCTGGTGTGGGGCATCGTGCGTGAAGACGAAGGCCGGATCGAAGGCAACATCGGCCGCAACCCCCGCGATCGTATGCAGATGATCGTGTTTCCCGAGGGAGATCAGGGCAAAACGGCCGTTACGCATTATTCCGTACAGGAACGCCTGGGCTATGTCACGCTCGTGAAATGCCGTCTCGAGACAGGACGTACGCACCAGATCCGCGTCCATATGAAATATATCGGCCATACCTTGTTCAACGACGAGCGTTATGGCGGAAATGAGATATTGAAAGGAACAACCTCTTCTAAATATAAACAGTTTATCGATAACTGTTTTGCCATTTGTCCCCGTCAGGCGCTCCATGCCAAGACGTTAGGTTTTGTCCATCCGACTACAGGCGAGGAAATGTTTTTCGATTCCGAAATACCTGCCGACATGACTGCATTGATCGATAAATGGCGCGTATATGCAAATACTAAAGAACTATAAAGATGAAAAGGAACATTGCTATTGTGGCCGGAGGTGATTCCTCTGAAATTGTTATTTCTTTAAAAAGTGCGGAAGGAATCTACTCTTTTCTTGATAAAGACAAATATAATGTATATATTGCCATCGTTAAAAGAAACGAATGGGCAGTGAAACTTCCCGGAGGGGAACATACGCCAATAGATAAAAATGATTTTAGTTTCCGTGAGAACGACGAAGTCAAACATTTTGATTTTGCATACATTACGATTCACGGTACACCGGGAGAAGACGGACGTTTGCAAGGATATTTCGATATGATCGGAATACCCTATTCTTCTTGCGGGATGTTTGTGAGTGCGCTTACTTTCAATAAGTTCGCGTGCAATCACTATCTGAAAGGATTCGGTGTCAATATCGCCCGTTCCATACATCTGTTTAAAGGACAGACCGTGACGGACGAAGAAGTGGTCGGCAGCCTCGGGCTTCCGGTTTTTGTCAAGCCGAACGATGGCGGCAGCAGCTTCGGAGTTACGAAAGTGAAGGAGGCGTCGGCAATCCAGCCGGCTATCGAGAAGGCTTTTGGCGAAGGGCGCGAAGTGGTCATCGAGAGTTTTATAGAGGGGACCGAGGTGACGTGCGGTTGCTATAAGACAGCGGAAAAGGAAGTGGTGTTTCCGCTTACCGAAGTTGTGACGGATAATGAGTTCTTCGATTTCGACGCCAAGTATAACGGCCAGGTGCAGGAGATTACACCGGCCCGTATTTCTGCGGAACTGACAGAAAAGGTACAACGCGAGACATCGAGGATTTACGATATATTGGGCGCTAAAGGGCTGATCCGTGTGGATTATATTATTCCGGCTGATGGTGAACCGAAGCTGCTTGAAATCAATACCACTCCCGGTATGACGGCAACCAGTTTTATCCCGCAGCAAGTACGGGCTGCCGGCCTGGATATAAAAAATGTAATGACAGAGATTATAGAAAACGAGTTTAACTAAAAGATATGGAAGTTCCTATTAATAATTTTGACGATATCCGTCCGCTGAATAACGACGAGGTAAAAGATGCGATCGAGTCGCTTGTTGCCAACGAAGATTTCGAGCGGGCTTTTCGGTATATAGAACCGGATGTGAACTGGAAAGAGTTTTCAGAAACCATGCGCTCCTTTAAGACAAAAGAAGATTTCAAGTCTAAGCTGGCGTATGAAGCCGTTATGACGGTGGCAAACAAGACCACTTTCTCACTGACGATTTCCGGCCGTAGCCGTTTGCCGAAAGACAAAAAGCCTTGTACCTTTATTTCTAATCACCGCGACATTGTACTGGATGCTTCTTTCCTAAATGTCATGCTGTATGATGTGGGTTATGGAATGACACAGGTTGCGATAGGCAATAATCTGCTGATCCGTCCCTGGATCGAGACGTTGGTACGCCTGAACAACAGCTTTATTGTCAAACGTAATATCCCGGTGCGCCAGATGCTGGAAGTGAGCAAGGTACTTTCTGCCTATATCCGTCATACGATCACCGAGACGAAAGAGTCTGTCTGGATTGCGCAGCGTGAAGGCCGTGCCAAGGATTCAGACGACCGTACGCAGGGCAGTATCCTGAAGATGCTGAACATGAGTGGTGACAAGGATTTCCTGTCGAACCTGATGGAGCTGAATATCTTCCCGGTAGCGATCTCTTACGAGTTCGACCCCTGCGACTTCCTGAAAGCAAAGGAATTCCAGCAGAAGCGCGACGATCCCGAGTTTGTAAAGTGCCAGCGTGACGACTTGTTGAGTATGGAGACCGGTATCCTGAATAATAAGGGACGTGTCCACTTTACCCTGACCCAGCCGATCAACGATCAGCTTGCTGAGCTGGACCCGAATATGGAGAAGAATGAACTGATCAATGCCGTTGCGACTATCATCGACAAGGAGATTTATAAACATTACCGTTTCTATCCTTGCAATTATGTTGCCTATGATATGCTGACCGGAACACACCGTTTCAGCGAGCACTACGGCCTGAAGGACAAAAAGCAATTTGAAGAATACCTGCAAGGCCAGTTGGATAAAATCGTATTACCGAACAAAGACGAAGCATTCCTTCGCACGAAGATGCTGGAAATGTATACGAATCCATTGAAGAACTATCTGGCTAATCAGGAGTAAGAAAATAAATAGTATAAAAAAGGCACGGATCGCATGGATTCGTGCCTTTTTTGTTATTACTGTTTGTTCTCTTTCGCGTAATTCGACGGGCTCATGCCGAACTGCTTGATGAAGGCGGACCAGAAATAGGATTGGGAACTGAAACCGGTTGCCTCCGATATCTCGTATATCTTCATGTTTCCCTGTATCAGGAGTTCGGCTGCTTTTTTCAGGCGGCTGATCTTGATCAGTTCGTTGGGTGTCAGGTCGGAGATGGCGCGGATCTTCCGGTACAGGGTCGGACGGCTCAGGTGCATCAGATCGGCAATCATGTTTACGTCCAGGTTGGGGTTGCCGATATGCTCGTTGATGATCTCGTTCAGCTTTTCGAGGAAGTTCTCATCCGCCTTTGTGTATGCCATCGATTTCATATTGGCGATCGGGGAGTTGAAATAGAACTTGCGTATGTTGTCGCGGTTCGAGATCAGGTTCGAGATCTGTGCCATCAGCAGGCTGGTGGAGAAAGGCTTGTCTATGTAAGCGTCGGCTCCTAACTCCAGACCTTCGAGGCGTGACTGCATCGTGTTTTTGGCCGTCAGCAAGATGACCGGGATATGGCTGATTTCTATATCCGTCTTTACCTCCTTCAAAAGGGCGAAACCGTCCATTACAGGCATCATCACATCGCTGATAATAAGCTGGAAACTGTGTTTCTTCAGTAGTTCGAGCGCTTCGGCTCCGTTTCCGGCCAGCGCTACGTTATATAATTGGTTGACTTCGTTAGCAATGAAGGTTGCCATTTCCTTGTTATCTTCAACGATCAAGATCGTCGGGCGCGATTCGTCGTGGATAAAGTCCGTCCGCTGCGGCATGGCCTGCGCCGTTACCTCTTCTTCCGTCTGCTTGATGGATTCCGGCAACTTGACAGGCAAGGTCAGGCGGAACATGGTCATGGACGGGCCGTCGGTAAATTTTGTCAACTGAAGGGTACCATGATGCATTTCCGCCAGCGAACGTGCCAGCGGTAAGCCGAGTCCTGTGCCCGGCTTGTTGCCGGCATCTCCCGCCATCCGGTAGAAAGGTTCGAATATCTTTTCCCCTATTTCAGCAGGAATCGGTTTGCCGTCGTTGATAAAGTCGATCGTGAATGTCTCGTAGTCAGGTGCGAGCTGGAGGCGTACGATGATGCTGCTTGCCGCATATTTGATTGCGTTGGAGAACAGGTTGCTGAATATTTTGGTGATCGCCTCTTTATCTACAAAGACATAGAGTTCGGGCAATGACAGGTCGAGGTTCAGCAACAGATTGTTTGCCGTGGCCGACTCCTGGAAGCGTTTGGCTGTCTCGGTCAGGAGCGAAACGATTTCCGTCCGCACGAAGCTGAGGCGGTATCCTTCTATCTCCGTCTTGCGGAAGTCCAGCAGTTGGTTGACCAACGAGAGGAGGCGCGAGACGTTCTTGTCCATCAGCGTGAGGGACTTGTTCTCGTTTTCACCGATCTTATCGGATTTCAACAGCCGTTCGAGCGGATTCTTGATCAGGGTGAGCGGTGTGCGGATCTCATGGGCGATGTTGATGAAGAAGTCGATCTTCGCCTGGTACAGTTCCTTCTCTTTCTGGTCTTCGAACAACTGCATATTGTAGGACATCGCCCGTTTGGTCTTCAGGCGCCAGGCCCAGAACGAACCGGCAAGAATGGCAAGCACGATGCCGATGTAAGAAGCATAGGCCGTATTCGAGGCCCACCAGGGCGGGAGGATCGTTATATTCAACCGCGTCGGCGTGTCGCTCCATGTATTCGACAGGTTGGCGGCACGCACCTCAAAGGTGTAATCGCCCGGATGAAGTTCTGTGAAATAGACCGTGTTACGTTCGCCTATGGGTATCCATTCCGTGTTCCCCATCCGGTATGAATATTGGACGGATTTGGGAGCGATGAAGTTGAGGGCGGAGAAGTTGATGCTGAATGTGGACTGCTTGTGTGTCAGCGTGATCTTCTTCGGCTCCGACTCGGCGGAACTGTTGATTATCCGTTTCTCGCTTTCCTCGTTCTGGATTTCCAGGCTACCGAGGTGCACATTCATCTTCTCGGCGGCCGGAATGACTTCGGACGGGTTGAAGTGGATGAAGCCCTTTACGGAGCCGAAGTAGAAAGTCCCTTCATTATCCTTGAATGCCGAATTGTCGTTGAACTGGCGGGTGATCAGCCCGTGCGACTCGGTGTAGGTCGTGATCTTCCCCGTTCCGGGTTCGAGGCTGACCAGGCCGTTAGCCGTACTGATCCACATGTTCTCGTTTTCGTCGGGCAGGATGCGGAAGGCGACGTTACTGGGCATGCCGTTTTTTACGGTGTAGTGCAGGGATTCGCCTGTCTGGAAGTCGTATTTGATCACGCCTTCCACAGTTGCGAACCACATATTACCATCTTTGTCTTCGCAGGCGTCGTTCACGAAATTGTGCCGTTGCGTGTTCAGCTTGTCGTATGGCAGGTACATGCCGGAATTACTGATCGGGTTATAGTAGAAACTGCGGTTGAACATTCCGGTCCAAATCCTTCCCAGGCGGTCTTCGTAGATGCAATTCACCGAGAAAGGCGGGAATTGCGGGGCGTAGAGGAAGCGGTCGTTTAGGAAGTCGTATTTATACACGCCGTCGTCGGTGCCGACATATATCTGACCTTCCTGCGAGACTTTGATGCAGCGCACGGCACTGTTTTTCACCGTCACCGAATCTTTCAGCAGGTTGTAATGCTTAATTACTTTCCGGGTCTTGATGTCCATCAGGTCGATGCCATGGATGACATGCCCGATCCAGAGCCGGTCACCCGACGTTGCCAGCCCCCGGATATTGGTGTGCGAAAGCCCGTTGCCGCCCGGTACGGGTTGATAGTTGGTGAATGTCCCGGTTTTCTTTTCCAGGCAGTTGATGCCGGCATCTTCCGTTCCCACCCATATATTCCCGTATATGTCAGTACAGATATCCCGGATCACTTCCCCTTTCATCGAATGCTGTCCGTCCCAGGGATAGTGTACGTGGAAAGGGCGGAAAGGGGAATAGTAGTTCAGGCCGTTCTGGTGGAAACAAATCCAGATGCCGTTTTCCCGATCCCGGCAGAATGCCGAGATGAAATGGCTTGACAAGGCGTACGGATCCAGCGGGTCTTGCCGTATGCGGGTACATTCTCCGGTATCGATTCTGTAAATAAACAGTCCCGAGTCTGTCCCGACCCACAGTTCGTTGGCGTCTTTCTCCAGAAAGCTGTTGATCAGGATCGTAAGCTGGTTGATCTTTTGGATGTTGAGATCTTGGTAATCGCGTGTCGCAGGATCGAATATTTTGACGTCGTCGTGCTCGAAAGCGATGTAGATACGGTCGCTCGTGGGAGAAGGGTAGAGCATGGACAGTTTGCGGGGCGTGTCCGGAGAGGAATGTACGAATACATTATAAGACTCCGTCGTTTCCTCTTCCGGGTTTAGTAGCAGGATATGGCCGTCCGAACTTCCGATCCAGATATTGTTTTCGCGCGTGATGCAGAATGAGGTGTAACTCTGGTTGTTCTCAGACGAGAAGATGCGGAACTGATTGTCATCCGTATTATACTGGATCAGGTTTCCGTCCATCAGTATCCAGAGCTTGTTGTCCTTGTCGAACAGGAAAATGTCGATTCCCTTGTCTGCGGTAAAGGCGATATGGCGGAATGATTCTTTCTCGTCATTATATTGGTAGAGTCCGGAAAGCGTCCCGACCCAGAGGTTACCGTCCCGGTCGCATCCCAGGCAGGTGATCCAGTTGCTTCCCAACGTCTCGGTTTCGTCCGGGTCGTTACGGAAGACTTTGAAGGTGTAGCCGTCGAAGCGGTTCAGACCGTCACGTGTGCCGATCCAGATATACCCTTTCCTGTCTTGTACGCAACAGGTCGCCATATTGTCGCTGAGTCCGTTTTCGACCTGGTAATGGCGGAAAAGGTAGTTGCTGTCGTCGGCGTATGTCCGGGTGAGACAAAATATAAATAGGATCGATAAGATTAACTTCAGATACTTCATATACGATTTTGCTATTGTGGGCGAAAGATACGGAAAAATGCAGTATGGATTTTCATTTATTGTATCACGGATTTCATAAATCATCTCAATAGGGGTGAGAATCGCAGTGAATGAGATAAATACGGGAAAGATTGCAACAAGGTCGGACAAACTGGCCGAAGGTATTGTCTACATTTGTATCATGTAAAAACACAGGTCGTAGAAACCTTTTATTCTAATAATGATATGAACACACTTACTTCACAACAAGGAATCGGAACAAAAGTTCAGCTCTGCACAATGATGTTTATGCAGTATATGCTGAGTGCCGTATGGTGGGTTCCGCTGGCCGCCTATCTTTCCCATACGCTTAAGCTGGAAGTATATCAGGTTTCGCTGGTGTTGAGCGCAATGGCTATCGGTGCAATGGCCTCCTCCTTTATCGGTGCGATTGCCGACCGTTATTTTGCAGCCGAGAAGATTCTGGCCGTACTGAATATATTAACCGGTGTCTTTCTGCTTTTTGCCGCCCAGCAGGCTTCGTTTGCCCCGTTGATGACATTCGTGGTGCTGGCGATGCTTTGCCACATGCCGACACAGAGTCTGACCAGTACGATCGCCATGAGCCATACGCCTTCGGAACAGTTTCCGCGTATCCGTATGTTCGGTTCGGTCGGTTGGGTCGCTTCGGGTATCTTCAGTGTGATTGCGCTTCATGTGATGCATCTTCCGGCTTTCGACGATACGAACCTGCCGATGTATTGCGGCGCCGCTGTCTGTTTCGTCGCTGCGCTTCTGAACCTGAGACTTCCGCATACGCCTCCTTCGGTAGACAAAAGTGCCGGTATCTCGGTTATGGATATAACGGGATTCAGTGCTTTCTCGCTGATGAAAGATAAGAATTACCGTGCTTTTATGATCCTGACGTTCCTGGCTATCATCCCGTTTAACCTGTACCACGTATATGGTTCGATGATCCTGGCCGATGAACATGTACAGAATATAACCGTGACACTGAACCTCGGGCAGTTGGCCGAGATGTTCTTCCTTGTCATTACCACCTGGATACTTATCAAGTCCGGGATCAAGAATACCCTGATCTTCGGTATGATCGCCCTTGTGGTTCGCTACGCCTCGTTCTACCTCGGTGCGGAAACCGGGCAACAGTGGTTCTACTATATCGGGATTATCGTGCATGGATTGATTTTCGGCCTCTTTTTCGTGGGTGGCCAGGTCTATACGGATAATGTGGCGCCCAAAGAGATGAAGGCGCAGGCGCAAGGATTGCTTTTCTTCCTGGTATGGGGCATCGGCTTCCTGATCGGAACACTCTGGAACGGTTGGCTGATCGGTCTTTTCCGCGACGGAGACAAGTGTGACTGGCCTGTTGTCTTTGCCATTTCGACAGTATTCTCATTTGTATTATTGATCCTGTTTGTCCTATTATTCAAACCGGTTGCATTGAAGACTAATAAATAACAATAGAGTAGTAAAGTAATAATTTTATCAAACCTTTTAATTCTCAAGATTAATATATAACACGCCACATTTTTTGAGAAGGGATGACTTCACAGTCGTCCCTTCTTTGTGTACGTATGTTTCTTAACATATATGTTTTGATGACAATGTGTTAGCGCAATTTCTTACCTTTGGCTCATAGACGTAAGAAACGCTTACAGTCTGCTAATTTTAAATCTGAATGAAGATGAGACCGGAAGATTACATCACCCGCGAGGGGAAGTATGGTGCACACAACTATCATCCCCTGCCTGTCGTTCTCCAAAAGGGAGAAGGTGTTTATGTTTGGGACGTGGAAGGAAAACGTTATTTTGACTTCCTGTCCGGCTATTCCGCCCTGAGCCAGGGACATTGCCACCCGAAGATCATTAAGGCGCTGACCGACCAGGCGCAGCAACTGACGTTAGTGTCGCGTGCTTTCCACGCCGATGTGTTGGGTGAATATATGGAGTTTGCCTGCAAGTTCTTCGGGTATGACAAACTGCTGCCTATGAATACCGGCGCCGAAGCGGTCGAAACCGCTCTGAAGCTGGCCCGCCGCTGGGGATACCGGGTGAAGGGGATCGCTCCTGAACGAGCTAAAATTATCGTTTGCAGCGAAAACTTCCACGGACGTACGATCACGATCATATCCATGAGTACGGACCCCAGTTCGTACGCAGACTTCGGACCCTATACGCCCGGTTTTATCAAAGTACAATATAATAATGTGGCGGAGTTGGAAGAGGCTTTGAAAGATCCCGACGTGGTCGGCTTCCTGCTGGAACCGATACAGGGAGAGGCCGGCGTGGTTGTTCCCGACGACGGTTATCTGCGTGCTTGCTATGAGCTGTGCCGGCAACACCATGTTCTTTTTATCGCCGATGAGATCCAGACCGGTATCGGGCGGACGGGCAAATTGCTTGCCTGTGACTATGAGGCTGTTCATCCCGATATACTGATTCTCGGTAAGGCGCTGTCGGGGGGCGTTACGCCCGTGTCGGCGGTCTTTGCCAACGACGAGATCATGCTGACGATCGCACCGGGTGAACATGGTTCCACCTACGGCGGCAATCCTTTGGCTGCCCGTGTGGCGATAGCGGCCCTCGAAGTGGTGCGCGACGAGCACCTTTCTGAAAACGCATTCGAGATGGGCGCCCTTTTCCGCAGCGAGATGGAAAGGATCGACAATCCGATGATCAAGCAGATGAGGGGCAAGGGGTTGCTGAATGCCGTCGTGACCGAACCGCGCGGAGGAAAGGTCGCCTGGGATATCTGTCTTGCCCTGAAAGAAAACGGGCTGATTGCCAAGCCGACGCACGACCATATCATCCGTTTCACGCCGCCGTTAGTGATTACGCGCGAACAGATGATGGAGGCGGTCGGCATTATAAAAGATACATTTGCACAATTCTGATTGCCTATGAAGATAAATGTGATAGGAGTTCCCCTGAATCTGGGGTGCGACCGCGAAGGAGTGGAGCGCGCCCCGAACCACCTGCGCGAACGGGGGCTGATGAACCTGATCCGGAAGAACGGACACCGGGCTTTCGATCTGGGCAACCTGTATGTACCGCCCGTTTCGGAAGCGGATAAGTTTGCCCGCGGGCAGAGTATGAAATATCTGGATGCGATTGTCGAGGTCAACAATAATCTGGCCGAGCTGGTCTATGACACCTTGCGTGGCAGTGCTTTCCCGCTGGTGATCGGCGGCGATCATTCGTTAGGGTTGGGAAGCGCTTCCGGAGTGGGGAAAAGTTTTGACGATTTCGGTATCATCTGGTTAGACGCACATGGCGATATCAATACGAGCGAGACTTCTCCGAGCGGTAATATCCACGGAATGCCGCTCAGCGCATTGATGGGGATGGGAAGCGAAGAGCTGGTGAACGTCTATGCTCCCGGCAACAAGGTGAATCCGCAGAACGTCTTTCTGGTCGGGACCCGCAGCCTGGACGAAGGCGAACAGGAGTTGATCGGGCGCGAGCAGCTGAGCGTTTATACAATGGACACGATCCGCCTGAAAGGTATCGGTTTTGTAGCCGAAGATATCAAGCGGAAGCTGAAGGAGCGGAAAATACGTAATGTCCATTTCAGTATCGACGTGGACAGTATTGACCCCCGGTTCGCTCCCGGCACGGGCACACGCGTCTGCGAGGGGATGATGCCGGACGAGTTCAAAGACTTCGTCGAACACATGCTCTCCACCAATCTGATCAAGTCGATGGACCTGGTCGAACTGAACCCCGAACTCGATGTGAACGACCAGACAACCAACCTGTGCCTGGACATTATCGATTACATAACCGCCAGGCTGTAGGGCTTTTGATACCCTGGGTAGCGACCACACGTCGTGAGATAGTAATGTCACACGTTGTGAGATGGTAATGTCATGCGTCGTGAGATAGTAATGTCATGCGTCGTGAGATGGTAATGTCACGACGCGTGCTTGTATTAATCCCGCCTTCTTGTAAGAAATAATTAATTTGAAAATAAAAGCCTGCATTCAAAGAAAGTGTCTTATAATGTTTTATTTTTGCGGCTATAAAAAGAGAGAGAGGAAAGCTATGCCGGAAGGGAAAATAATCCTGATAGATGACAATGAGGCGGTGCTGAAGACATTGAAAATGATTCTGGCGCGCGAGTTTAAGACGATAGTGGGAGTGTCGCAACCGACGCTTCTGCCTGCCTTGCTGCGTGAGGATGATGTCGATCTGGTCCTGCTGGATATGAATTTCGGAACCGGACGGCAGGATGGAGCCGAGGGATTGTTTTGGTTGGAACGGATTGTCGAGCGTCCCGATCCGCCGGCGGTGGTGCTGATAACGGCTTTCGGAGATATCGAGTTGGCTGTTTCCGCTCTTAAACGCGGGGCGGCGGATTTTATCGTGAAGCCCTGGGATAATGAGAAACTGATCGCGACCTTGCAGGAGGCTTTTCGGCGGCGGAAGGAACAGAAGGAAGAACCTGCCTCGGCAAAAGAGGTTGTTTCGCTGCTTGTCGGTTCCTTGTTGAAGAAGTATGCGCAGGCCTATGGGAAACAGTTGCCCGCCGTCACTCCCGAAGGACTGCTGAAATTATCTCTTCTGATACAAAAGGGCGACCTTCTGGCTTTGCAGCAAACGATTGAACGGGCTGTCCTGCTGTCCGCTTCGTCTTTGTTGGATGCAGACGATTTCTACGTGGAAGAAACAGCTTCCGCATCCCGTCCGGTTACGTTGGAAGAGATGGAGAAGCTGTTTATCAGTGAGGTGCTGCACGAGAAGAACGGTAATCTGACGCTTTGTGCGCAACAGTTGAACATCAGTCGGCAGACCTTATACAATAAGATGCGTAAATATGGCTTGTAGGCCCGGCTGTTCAGCGCACGACGATCATCACGTAATCCCGTTCGGGCACTTTCGGGTTGTCCAGTATTTCGAGTAGCTTTTGCTGCTTCGGCGAGCCGTTGCGTTTCACCAGTAGGCGCATCTCCGTGACGGTGCGGAGCATGTAGAGGCAGTCGTCCGTTTGTCCGTCCGGCCAGAAAGCCAGGCCGCTGTCGTCAAGGTCGTTGATGAAGCCTCTGTTTTTATCTGCCGGCAGCACGACGGTCCGTCCTTCTTCTTTCAGATAGACCGCTTGATGGGTCAAGGTCGGCTTGTAGGTGTATTCCCAGCCGATCCAGTCGACTATCTTTCGTCCTCCCTCCTGATAAAGGCCGGCAAACAGCCCTTTAGGATTTTCATATAAGGTCTTCATCCACATTTTACCTTTTGGAACTTCTGTCTTTATCTCATTCATGCCAAGTCCCTGCTCTCCGTAATGGATGGCGTATAGCGGCGCAATGGTCTGCGGATCACGCAACTGGTAGACGGTGTCGCAATAAGGGATCATAAACGTCATCTTGTCTTGCTGCGTATTCCAGTAGAAGGTCTGGAAAGAAGGGATATTCTTCGTGACGGAGCGCGGTGCCATTGTGCCCTCTTTCAGCCGGAACTTGCAGAGCGTGTCGCCCAGGAGGTTGAACGTCGTGATGCCGTCCGGCTCTCCCGTGTCCTCTCCGTAGCGGCATAGGGTGTAGCCGTTGGAGGAAAAGCCTAACAGCTTGTCGTACGTCAGGTTCAGCGGATATTCAGCCGGCATATTTTCGGGAAACACGTAGTTGGTGATCGTCAACATGGTGTCTATCGGAGGCAGTTCGCCGATACAGGGGATGCTGTCGGCTCCCGTCAGCCGCGTCTCTTGCGTCTTACCGCTTAGGGCGACGTACATACGGGTCGTTTTCTTGTCGTAAAACATGTTCTGCCCGTTCATCTCGTCGTTCCATTTGTAAGCTAATGCCTTGAAGCCGTAGCGCTTGCTCGGAACGCCTTGTTTCCGGTAGTAGATACGCGGATTGTTGAAGGTGATAAACGCGTTGCTGTCCGGTATTTCGATCGCCTGGGTGACGGGGTAACGGGCATCACCAACGGTATAGTACTCGATTTCCGAAGCGATCTGGCTCAACTTCAGCGGTTCGGTTTTTCGGGAAGCCTGTTCCACATCCACTATCTTCACAGGCTCGGAACGGTCTACGCGGGCTTCCATCTGCGGAGCGGTCGGGACATGCGGTTTCATCTCCTGTTTGCATCCGGTTGCCGCCAGCAGGGCGGACAGAAGGCTTAATGTAAAGAACTGTTTTCTCATCTTGAATCTGTATTTGTTGCTAATATAGTGATTTATTCCAGGCCGGCAACGACTTAGCGTTTTAACTTTGCCAACAGGAGTATATTGTTATCATTCGGACCGATGGAGCCGAGCAGTTTGGTTACTTTCTCCTGCCTGCCGGGCGATAGCTTCCCTGCTTTCAGGTTCTTTTCGAGCTTGTCGCGCAGGTTGCCCGGATCTATATTCAGGATATAATAACCGTTGCGGAAGTTGGGATAGGGAGGGAAGTTTCCGTCGAAACTGGTTAGCGGCAGTGTTTCGTTCCCGAGGAAGTCGTTGAACAGGTTCATGTATGCGCCTTTCCCTGTCTGTTTGTCGATGATGAAGTGCTTGGGATCGGTTGTACCGAACATGCTTTCTGACAATTGGATGCTTCTGGCTGTCGCTCCCAGGAAATGATGGGGCAGATCATAGAACTCATGATTCGGTATCGGGTCTGTCGTTGTAAACGTCATCGTGAAGTGCGGGATAAGCCGGTTGTTGCGGAAGTCGTAGTGATAGAGCGTGTCTTTCCGTGTCGGCAGGCAGTATTTGAGCATGCAGTCGAATATGCCGGGATTGTTATAACCGCAGTACACTTCCGAATTGAAGTCGTAGGCGGTGAGCGATCCCGCTTCGATATACTCTTTCCGTTCTCCTTTGAAATCCTGTGTCCAGGCAACAGCCGGCACATTCGGGAAGGGCAGGGCGAAGACGGCTATCTCGGACTCTTCCGCATTTATCCATAATTTGCCTTTCGGTATATTGAGGCAGAGGGGAACGGGTGGCAATACGTTTCCTTCCAGGTCGTAGACCAGCAGCTGGCCGCTTGTCCAAGGCAGCATGTAAATGCGGTTGTTGGCTTCGTCGATTTGGGCGTCGTAAATGGCCCAGTACTCGCCCGGCCCTTGGCCGGAAGCTCCGAGGTTGGTTAGGAACTTGCCTTTCCGGTCAAACAGCCTGACGGGATTCTCATTGTAATTCCAGACTAACAGATAGTTGTCGGAGACGACTACCATTTGCTCGCCGACCAGCGCATCCTCGCGGTTGTCGAAACGGATGATCTCCATATCTTCCGTCAACAGGCTAAGGGGGATTTGCAGAGTGTCGCTCAACAGTTTCTGATCGCACACGACTAACGGATTCCCATCGATCATTTCTGTCTGTATAACTACCGGACATTCGTCCAGCGTTTTTGTGTTTACGCTGCTGCAACCTGTCCAGAAAGCACAGCCTATACCGCTTATCAGAGCAAGAAGTTTATTCATAATCGCCTGCTATTTTCTTTTTTATTTGACTACAATCATTACGTTCTGTTTCTCATCCACGCCGTCGAGGAATGCTTTCAGCTCTTTCTGTTTGGGCGAGCCTGTCAGCTTGATCTTGGCTTTCAGCTCCTTGGCGGGACGGATCATATAGAGATAGCCGTCTGTTTGCCCGTCCGGCCAGAACGGCAGACCGCCGTCCAGATCGTTTGCCAGTCCTCCTGCTTTCGTTGGGAGGGCGAAGGTCTGTTTGGACGATTTTAGATAAACGATCTGACGCTCTACATCCGGCATATCCGGCTCACGGTCTGCATCCAGCCAACCGCTTTTCGAGTTTTTCCCTTCTTTGTGCGTCTGTATGAAGAGTGCTTTTGAGTTTTCTTCGAGGGCTGTCATCCATACTTTGTTTTTCCGGTCTTTCCCCTGGATGTTTTCGATTGCTGTCAAGCGGGCCTTTCCGAAGTCGGTTACATACGCCGGAGCATAAGTGTGTTCGTCCAGGACGCGATAGATCGTGTCGCAGAAAGACAGGCGGTAGGTAAGCCGGTTGTCATGCCGGTAGATTTTGTCAAAGAAAGGAGGGCCATATAAATAGTTGCCGACCTTGACGGTGGGATCTATACCTGCCTGGAATGTGCAGATTGTGTCGCCATCCAGATTGAAGGTGGTAATGCCGTCGTCAATTCCGTCTTTATTTTCTTTCAAAGTTACATACTGGCTGGACGATAAATCGTGGAGAAAGGATACTTTCTGAGGAAGAAAATGATGGCTGGATACAGGCAACGAGTCCGGATACAAGTAATAGACTCTTGCCAGGACAGTGTCCAACGGGGGCAGTTCGACTATATAAGGTTCACCGTAACCCGTCTCTTGATTAATCCTTTTCAAATGAGCGTACAACTTGGTGGTTGTCTTGTCGAAACAGATTTTCGGGCCGGGAACGTTTATCCAGTTGCCGAACGTCGTTTTCAGTCCGACCCGCTTCCGCTTCATCCCTTTGCGGTACAGATAGAGCTTGGGCTGGTTCAGGGCTATGAAGCCGTCGTTGGTCGCCACTACATCCGTGATCGGATATTTGTCGTCCCCAACCATAAAGTACTCGATGGAAGAGGCTACTTTACTCAGGTTGACAGTAACGGAATCTGCACTCGCTTTCTCTATGTCGATGCGGGCGGGCGGAATGGAACGGTCGTATTGCGCCGTGTATTTCGGCGGGAGCGGCTGATGAGGTACAGTCTGCGTTGCTGTATCCCCTTCGTCGGAAGCCGTTTGCTGTTTGCATCCTGTTGCCAGCAGGATCGCCGGCAACAGGATTAAAAGTAGTTGTTTATTCATGGAAGACTATTTTTTGAGCTTGGCGATCATGACATAGTTGTTGTCGTTCTCGCCGATCGTGCTTTCAAGGTCCGTAAGTTCTTTACGCATGGCTTCGGAGAGATCCTGTCTCTTCAAAGCGTTTTCTATATCGGTCAGGAGATTACCCGGTTCGATGCTGCGGACGAAATATCCTTTGTTGAAAATGCCATCAGGGCGGCTAATATCCAGATTGCCGAAATAATCATTATACAGTTTGAAGTAGGCACCTTTACCGCTTTTCTTATCAATGATATAAGAGAAAGTTTCTCCTGGTGTATAGACTTTTGCGATATCTGTCTTGCGTTCGACGGGAGGTCCAGAAAATTCTCCTGTATAATGATTCGGCCATTCAAAGTAGCCGTGCCAGGGAACGGGGTCGATTGTCGTATGATTGAAAGTGAAGACCGGATTCAGCTGATTCTTCTCCATATCATACTGATATAGGGAATCCACTCGTGGTGGAAACATAAGATATAAGCAGTAATTGAATGCGTCGGGAAGAGTAGAACTGTACATGAGTTCCTGATTGAAGGTATCGTGCTCTGCTTTCAGATGTCCCGGCGCTATTTCTTGCAGGTGTTTACCCGTCATATCTTGTATCCATACGACTGTCGGTGTATCCTTCCAAGGAAGCGTTGCAACGGTGATGGTCTTTTTGACCGGATCGACATAGAATCTTGCTTTTGGGCAACGGCTACCGAGTGGAATCGGTTCTAAAGCTTTTCCTTGCATGTCGAAAACCAACAGTTTGTCGCTTTGCCAGGGCATTAGGTAGATGCGCTGGTTCAGTTCGTCGATCTGGGCGTCACTGACGGCCTGATATTCACCCGGACCTTGACCGGCTGCCCCTACGGTAGTAAGGAAAGTTCCTTTCCTGTCGAAGAGCTTGAACGCCGTTGGCGGATATCCACTGTGTGCCAAGAGATAATTATCAGAGACTGTTATTGCGGTTTGTCCGACTATAGCTTCATCCCGGTCATCCAGTTTTACGATTTCCAGTTGTTCAGCGAAGTAACTGAGTGGAATACTTACTGTATCGACCAATAGTTTCTGGTCGCATGACAAGACTTGATTATCCCCGACCTGTACATACTGGCCGACTACCGGAGAGTTTGCCAATGGGTCTTCTTCTTTTGCAGACTGCTCCTGAGTCCCTGTGTTGCAGGACACTGCCATTGTCGTAATAAGCAAGCCTCTAAAAAGTTTCGTTGTTGTGTTCATAATATATGGATTTGTAGATTACGTTACTTCTTGAGTCGGGCAACCATGACGTAGTTATTGTCATTATCGTCGATGATACCTTGCAGATCTGTCAGCTTCTTGCGTTTGGCATCGGTAAGGTCTTTGTTCTTTAAAGCGTTTTCTATCTCAGTCAGCAAGTTGCCCGGTTCGATGTTGCGAACGTAGTAGCCGTTGGAGAAAGCCATGCTGGGCCATGCTATGTTTTCATTGCCGAAGAAGTCGTTGTAAAGTCTGAAGTATGCGCCTTTGCAAGTCTTCTTGTCAACGAGATAGAAGATCGTTTCTCCGTTCTGCCAGCCGCCCGGCACCTGTATGGGAGGGGCCGATACGTCTCCGGTAAAATAGTCGGCCCATTCGCCATATCCATGCCAGGGGATCGGGTCGGCTGTTAGCTTCATTGTGAATGTGGGTTGCATCCGGTTGTTTGTAATATCATACCGGTATAGCGAATCGACTCGTGTCGGCATGATACACATAATGTTCACGTCGAATACGTCCTGCATGTTGAAACCGGACCATACTTCATTACTGTAATCAAACGGTACTCCCAGGTGGCCCGGCTCTATATTGCTTTGCCGGTTACCCTTCATGTCTTGTGTCCAGGCTACGGCAGGCAATCCTTCGAACGGAAGTACTACGACTGATACCGTCCCGTTCTTTGTGTCTACCCTGAATTTGGATTTCGGGCAACGGAGACAGAGCGGGATCGGGTCTAATACATTTCCTTTCAGGTCGTATACCAGAAGTTGTGCGCTTTGCCAAGGCATTACATATATCCGGTCGTTAGCTTCATCCAACTGAATGTCATATACATTCTGATACTCTCCGGGACCTTGTCCGATTGAACCGATATCGGTCAGATAGTTTCCTTTCTTAGCAAATAGTTTTAATGGTTTAGGAGGATATCCGGTGTGTGTCACCAAATAGTTCTCCGAAGCGGTTATGGCGGTTTCTCCGATCAGCGCCTCGTCTCGGTTGTCCAGTCTGATAATGTCCATTTCTTCAGTGAAAAAGCTGAGGGGCAGGCGGACTGTATCAGTCAATAACTTCTGATCGCACGACAATACCTTGTCATTACCCACCTGTACATACTGCCCGACCACCGGGCAATTAGCCAAAGGATCTTTTACATCCGCAGAATGATTCTGGCTTCCTGTTCCACAGGAAACAGCTGTAACCATGATGAGCAAGCTGCTTGAAAGTTTTGTTGTTGTGTTCATAATCTCTGAATTTATTGTTTGTAGACGTTATCTTTTTAGCTTAGCAATCATGATGTAGTTATTGTCATTCTCACTGATTGAGCTTTGTAGATCGATCAACTTTTTCCGCATTGTATCCGGTAGATTGGGATTCTTTAAGGCTGTTTCAATCTCAGTCAGCAGGTTACCTGGTTCAATGTTGACTTTATAATAGCCGTTGTTAAAAGCAAAATGAGGCTTTTTAATCTCAATGTTACCTAAGTAATCATTATACATTTTGAAATATGACCCATGATTTGTTTGTTTGTTAACAATATAAGAATGCATTTTTCCAGGTGTAGTTGTCGTCCCTAATTCATTTTCTCTTGTTATTGGCGGGTCTGAGATATAACCGACAAAATGATCTGGCCATTCACTGTAGCCGTGCCAAGGTATATCATCTTTATTCGTAAAGTTTAGTGTAAAAGTAGGACGTAGCCGGCTATTGGTTCTGTCGTACTGGTAAAGAGAGTCTATATAGGTGGGCATGATACACATGATGTTTATATCAAATATATCAGGTAGATTAAAGCTGGAAACTACCAAGCTGCCGATATTTTCACATTTCAGATTACCTGGTTCAATAGCGCTGATCTGGTTCCCCTTCGTATCTTGTGTCCAAGCAACAAAAGGAATGTTTTTCATTGGTAAGGTGACAACAGAGACAGTCCCTTTATTTGAGTCTGCATAAAACATTGATGTGGATGCTTGATTACAGAAAGGAATAGGGGGTAATATATTTCCTGCTAAGTCGTAAACTAAAAGTTGTGATCCTCTCCAAGGTAACAAATAAATACGATTGTTTGGTTCGTCGAGTTGCGCATAAATAATGAATTTATATTCTCCAGGCCCATTCCCGACCGCTCCGATATTGGTCAGGAAGTTTCCCTTCCGGTCGAATAGTTTGAAGGGAGAACTGCTGATTAGTATGTAATTATCTGAAATAGTAACGCCAGCCTGTCCTACAAGTGCTTCATCCCGGTTATCTAACTTTACAATGTCCAACTCTTCTGTAAAATAACTGAGAGGAATATCTATTGTGTCTTTCAAATTTCTCTGATCGCACGACAATACCTTGTCATTACCCACCTGTACATACTGCCCGACTACCGGGCAATTGGCCAAAGGATCTTTTACATCCGCAGAATGATTCTGGTTTCCTGTTCCGCAGGAAACAGCTGTGGCCATGATGAGCAAGCTGCCTGAAAGTTTCGTTGTTGTGTTCATCTCTACTTCGATTAGATTGTTTGATACAAATAAAGCGATTTAATTTATTAAAAGCAAGTTTATTACTATATATTCGTAAATAAACGTGTGATTCGTATGCCTTGTTCCTGTTTTGCAGATATGCGGTAAATAGTCTATCTTTGTACTATGTACAGTCGCAGGTTATATGCTAAGATTGTAGGGAGTGTAGTATTGATTGTGCTTTTATCCCTGATCGGCTCCTGGTTGTTAATAACTCAGCTGTCGTATACCTTATCTTTTGTATGTCTGCTATTTATCCTGTTGATAACACTGTTTGTTATCCGGTTGACAAGCCATTTCAATCGGAAACTATCCGTCTTCTTCGAAGCGATGCGGAATGGAGATCCGACGCAATATTTCCCGGCTGAATCCGACGATCCGTTTTTAAGAACCCTGTATGCCGATATGAATCGTATCATGCAGCAACTTGGTGATAAACAGATTGAAGTTGAGGAGAAAAGCCTTTACTATGAAAGCATTCTCAGGGTGCTGACACACGAGATCCGTAACTCCATTACCCCGATCGCTTCCCTTTCGGCAGATTTGCTGAAACATGCGGATCATACTGATATTGCACAGCAGCGCGAAGGACTTGAAGTTATCAACAGCCAGGCAAAGAATCTGACTGCTTTTCTTGATTCCTATCATCGCCTGACGCACCTGCCGGAACCGGAGTATAAGATGATTTCTATTTCAGAACTGTTCTCCAAGCTGGAACGTTTGCTTCAGGCGGAACCGGGAAGCGGACGTATTGTGTATTCCACTGGCAGGGAAAATAGATCCATGGGCAAGGAATTGGAATTACATGGCGATCCGAATCTGATTACGCTTGCTTTAATCAATCTAATCCGGAACGCCCTGCAGGCTGTGGAAGGGCAGACTGATGGCATTGTGAAGGTTGAGGCTTGTACAGGACCGTCCGGAAATCCTCTTATAACAATAACAGACAACGGTCCGGGCATCTCCGCCGAACGGTTGTCTGTCATCTTTACTCCTTTCTTTTCCACCAAATCCGGAGGGAGCGGTATCGGTTTGCCTATATCCCAACGCATTATGCACCTCCACGGTGGCCAACTCTCCGTCTCGTCCATCCCGAATGTACGGACGATGTTCAGGATGGAGTTTTAATATCCCAACTCAAAATCCCTGTCTACCGCCGGAACGCCTTCGCTCATCCATTTAGGCATTGGGGTGCCTTGCAGGTAATGGTCGAAGAACTGGAACATGCGTTTCTGGAAGTCCAAACGGTTTGCCAGGCGTGAAGGCCAGTGGGGTTCGCCGGTGTAGTTGAGCAACCAGGCGGTTTTCTGCAGGCGTTTGAGGGCGATGAAAAACTCGATACCCTGATACCAGGGCACATGACCGTCGGCATCATTGTGCATGATCAGGATCGGGGTCGTCACTTTGTTCATATTGAAAAGGGGAGAGTTTTCGATATATTGCAGCGGCATTTCCCATATATTATCGCCGATACGGCTCTGTCCGTGTTCGTATTGCATGGAACGGTTCAGGCCGGAGCCCCAGCGGATGCCGCCGTAAGCACTTAACATGTTGACCACCGGGGCGCCCGATTCGATTGCAGCAAACAGGTTGGTACGGGTTGCCAGGTAAGCGACCTGATAACCTCCCCAGCTATGTCCCTGTGCGCCGATAGCCTTTTCGTTTACATATCCTTTCGCGATCAGGGCGGTGATACCCGGCATGACGCAGTTGTAGCAGCTTTCTCCCGGGTAGCCGTCGGTAAAGCGTACATCCGGATTGAAGATGATAAAGCCGTGGCTCAGGTAGAACGGATAGTCGATCGTGGAACGTCCGGGGCTTGGCATGTGGTAGTTGTACAGGGTGTTTGCATTGCGTTCGTAGAAATTCACGATTACCGGATACTTCTTGTTCGGGTCGAAATCGGCGGGTTTATAAATAATGCCTTCCAACGGACGCCCGTCGAGCGAGATCCAGGAGGTCAGCTCGGCTGTTCCCCAGATAATGGAATCCTGTTGGCTGATACCGTCTGTCAGCTGAATGGATTTCCTGAAACTAAGATCGGATAAGCGGATGTCCGGATATTGTTCGTATGTCTCTTGTGTATAGATGACGGCATCCGCATTTTTAGCTTTCGACAAAGCTGCCAGCTTGAAGTTGCCGGCAAGCAATGCTTTAGGAGCCGCCGGTTTGTTCAGCCGGGCGGTGTAATATCCGAAGCCTTTAGTGCTTTCGTTGAACCCGGTGAGATATTGCGCTTCGTTCAGGTTATACGATCTTTTCTCTTTGTCCAGCTGGATCAGCGAATAGGAGATTTTCTCTTTCCGTCCGTTGACAGTCAGGTTTATCGGAGAAGAAGAACCTGCCGGATCGAACTTCCAGATGTCGTAGCGGTCTTTGATCAGGATTGCCCGGTCGTCCTCTGTCCAACCTGCAATTCCGTATGGAGAAGGATAGTCGGGGACGTCGTTATCTTCATCCCAGGCAACGAATGTCTGCGGAGTGGTCAGGCGATATTCTTTTCCGTCTGCCATAGAGCGAGTATACCAGGAACTGTCTTGTTCGCAGTACCAATAGGTGTATTTCCCTTTTGGAGAGAAGCGCATGTAGGAAGGAGCCTTTTCCTTGATCTGCCGACGTTCTCCTGTTTCCAGGTTGACGGTATATATATCGTGGAACTGCCTGGCCGTCCACATGCTTTGTGTGCCGTATGGCTCTGTTGTGGAGAGGAGAGCCAATGCCGCATTGCCTTCATCGGCGGTTTGCAGGGTGGGGAGTTTCTCCGTTGCAAGCTGGAAAAGGCGTTGGTCGCCGAGGTTGTAGACTGCCGTGTAGGAACGTTTCAGGTCGGAAGCCTTGTTGAAGGACTGCTGAGTGTACTGCACCTTCTCGTCCCAGCTCCAGACTTGTACGTCCGGACGGTTCTCGGCCAGAACAGTCGTGTCTTTCTGTCTGGGTTCAGGTGCTGTACCGAAGAAGAGGCGGTTGGCGTCTTCCGAAAAGTAGACATTGCCGTTTTCACTGATTATCCAGGAAGTCGGAAATGCCTCATTCCCCCGTTCCGCAATCAGCTTGCCGGGAGCGTTACCGGCAGACAGATATAGGCTGCTGCGAGTGGCGGCCGAGTCTTTGTCCGCACAGAACAGATAAGCCAACTTGCTGCCATCTTCATTGAACGCAATCTTCTTGAATACGCCTTTCCCGCCGGAAATCCGGTTATTGCCTTTTTGGGGGATGAAGGTGTACAGGACGGAATCGGAGACGACGTATAAGACATTCCCTTTCTTTGCGAACCCGAAGTCGCTTACTGCCGGGAATGAATCCCTTTGCATTCCGCTGAGCGAACGGATGTAAAGCGTGGAGTCTTTTTTACTTCCGCGCTGGTATGCCAGCCAATCGGCTGTCTCCGACAGTTTGTATGATTTGAGCGAGTCGATCGTTTCCTCTCCGCCTGCCAGCCGGGAGATGATAAGGCTGTTCATCGGCATTTTATCCTTATCGGTATTCTTTAGCTTCGCAGCCTCCACTTCTTCCAGCGGAGGAGTTTTTGTCACCAGCAGATATTCGGATGAAGAGCTGAACTGTGCTTTCTCTGCCGGTTTGAAAGTCGCTTTCTCTTCGCCTTTGTCATTGTACAACAAGATCGTGGCATCTCCCCGCCAAGGTTCCATCTTGCAGTAAACCCATTTACCGTTGTCGGAGATACTTTGTCCGGAGATACGTTCCCACCCGACCATCTCATCGAATGTCATAGCCCTCTTTTCCTGCGCTTGCATCGACAACCCGGAAGCCAGTAATAAGAGGCTTATTAATTGTATAGAATTGTTCATCTCTTTTATGAATTGTTTCAGTATGCAATATTACTCTTTTTTCCGGAAAGGAAAAACCTGTGCATCTTCAAAAGTATTCTTTAAAATGCCGAAAGTAGAGAGGAAATCAGTAACTTTGTGTATTGTTATTCTAAAGCAGAAAGATATGAGCAATAAAATCTATCCAATCGGCATCCAGAACTTTGAGAAGATTCGTAAAGGAGGTTATTTTTATGTAGACAAAACCGCCTTGATCTATCAATTGGCTAAAACGGGCAGTTATTACTTCCTGAGTCGTCCGCGCCGTTTCGGCAAAAGTTTGCTCATCTCGACTCTTGAAGCATACTTCCAGGGAAAGAAGGAACTGTTTGAAGGGTTGGCAATGGAACAGCTTGAAAAAGACTGGATCAAACATCCGGTCCTGCATATTGATCTGAATATAGAGAAATATGATCGGCCGGAAAGTCTGGATAATATGTTGGAAAAGATATTGTCCGATTGGGAAAGCCTTTACGGTGCGAACCCCTCTGAACGCTCTTTCTCGTTGCGTTTCGCCGGAATCATTGAGCGGGCCTGCAAACAGACAGGCCAGCGTGTCGTGATCCTCGTGGATGAATATGACAAACCGATGCTGCAGGCCATTGGCAATGAAGAGTTACAACAAGCATTCCGCAACACACTGAAACCCTTTTATGGAGCCTTGAAAACCATGGACGGCTATATCCAGTTCGCCATGTTGACGGGAGTGACCAAGTTTGGAAAGGTGAGCGTATTCAGTGACCTGAATAACCTGGAGGATATCTCGATGTGGAATGATTATGTTGGAATATGCGGTATTAGCGAGTGTGAAATCCATGAAAACTTGGAATCCGAGCTTCATGAGTTTGCTGTTGCACAGGAAATAACTTATGATAAACTTTGTGCTGAATTAAAGGAATGTTATGACGGGTATCACTTCACTCATAATTCTATCGGTATCTATAATCCGTTTAGCCTGCTTAGCGCTTTCAAACGCAAGGAGTTCGGCAGTTACTGGTTTGAAACAGGCACGCCGACCTATTTGGTGAAGTTATTGAAAAGGCACCATTATAGTCTGGAACGGATGGCGCATGAGGAAACCGATACCCAAGTGCTGAACAGTATCGATTCCGAATCAACCAATCCTATTCCTGTGATTTATCAAAGCGGTTATCTTACGATTAAAGGCTATGACAAAGAGTTTGGCGTATATCACTTGGGTTTCCCTAATCGGGAAGTGGAAGAAGGATTTATTCGCTTTCTTGTCCCCTTTTACACAAGCCTGGATAAGGTGGAATCTCCGTTTGAGATTCAGAAATTTGTCCGTGAAGTGCGTGCCGGTGATTACAACTCTTTTTTCCGCCGTCTGCAAAGTTTCTTTGCAGATACTACTTATGAACTTATCCGTGAGCAAGAGTTACATTACGAAAATGTGCTTTTTATCGTCTTCAAACTGGTCGGCTTCTACACGAATGTAGAATACCACACCAGCGAAGGGCGCATAGACCTGGTTTTGCAGACAGACAAGTTTATTTATGTCATGGAGTTTAAACTGGACGGCACGGCAGAAGAGGCTTTGCAACAAATCAATGACAAACATTACGCCCTTCCTTTTGAGGCTGACGAACGTAAACTGTTTAAGATAGGCATCAACTTCAGTGCGAAAACAAGGAATATAGAGAAGTGGGTGGTGGAATAATCTTCCCTTCATAGGTCCTTTACCAGCCGGAAACCATTATTGAAATGTTTGCTGTTCGGAAAGATGTAATACCGGCAGGTCGGGCGGCAGATCGGGCGTTCGTTGAACCAGGTTCCGCCGCGGACGGCTACATATTCCTTGCCGTCTTTTATCTGGGTGTCGCTACACCATTCCCAAACATTTCCGCTCATATCGTATAGGCCCAGCTCATTTGGCTTTAGGGTACCGACGCGGTGAGGTTTTCCGTCCGAGTTTCCTGCATACCAACCCAGGCTGTCCAGTTCCATTCCGCCACTGTAGAGATGATCGCGGTGTCCGTGGATACCGCCCCGGGCAGCGAACTCCCATTCCTCTTCGGTCGGCAGGCGCCCTCCGGCCCATTTGCAATATTCCTGCGCTCCGTACCAGGTGATGTAAATAGCGGGATGCGCTTCGTAGCCCGGCACCGCTTTTCCGTCCTGGATTCCCCAGTTACAAGGGTAATACATCGGCGGACTGTTCTTTATCTTCTCGCTGCCCTGGGAAGTAAGGAAGAGGGCGAACTGGTAGTTTGTGATTTCGTACCGGCTGATCCGGAAACTGCCGACCTTGACCTGGTGAAGCGGGTTGTTGTCTTCCTTGTATGTTGATCCCATTTCGAAAGTGCCGCCTTTGACCGTTACCATCTCCGGTTCTTCGTTCAGCTTCAGCCATTTCCGGAATTGAAGATCTTCCATTCTTTTGACAGCCGCTTCGCGTTCGCCGGGACGGATATCGCTTTCCATGAATTTCCTGAGATAATGCATGGATATCTCATACGCTTCGAGCCCTTTGACCGGAAGCAATCGTTCGGACATGGATGCTAAAGCCATGTATCCGTCCGTACGGGTGGAATCCAGTTGCACGGCCTGGGCATAGAGCTTGTATGCTTCTTCTGCATAGTTGTTCATTTCAGAGGCTTTATTGCTTGTCTGCCGCAGCAGGTTGTCAGCTTCCCGGATATTGCTGTCGGCATACGGGTTGATCTGGTTACTGATCAGACGGGTAAATCTGGTTTTCTTCATTTCTACCGGGATACGGCTGTAGAGTGCTTTAAGCGAGTCCGGCGGAAGGTCTTTCATGATGCGGGTCAGCAGGAACTGTCCGGCATACTGGTCCATGTGAGTTTGGATAAAGGATGAGCGGACAGAGTCCAGCCGGTGCGCTAACAGTTCCGCTTCGATCTCCTCTTTTAACTTGTAACCGCCGTCGGCTACGTGTTTATTGTATTTGTCACTACCGGTACTTAGTTTATGCAACCGCATGATGACCTCGTTCAGGCTGTCGAGCTTCTGCCGGAACGCTTGTGTCCGGTTCAGGTAAGCGGCATATTGCATCTGGGTCTGCGCCCCCTCGAAATGCAGGCCGTTGGGGAAGTCGCGGATGCTTCCTTCGATAACGATCTTTCCTGTGTCTACAAGCAGGTCGCAGTAATAGAACTCATCCTTGATAGTCGTGCAGAGCCAAAGATGTTGCGGAATATCGGACAGCTCCCCTTTCATTAGCAACTTGCCGTCCTCGACCCGCATGGCGTTTATAATCCGCTGCGTGCTGAATTGTTTCAGGAAAAACACGGTTCCGTTCTTCACATCACGTATATGCGCCTGTATCACATACGAGTTGTCCGCATGTGACAGCAGGCTGATCCCTGAAAACAATAGAGCAAGCAACATCTTATACATAGTAACCTTTCATTTCGGCGATGCCAATCACAACACTGTCCCGCATATTCCGGATATCTTCTTCGATTGTGACTGTCTTCATAAGTAATTCGATTTACGATTGATGCCGGCAAGATACAAGTTTATTTGTTTTGGAATCAAGCAATGTACGATAAACTCGTAAGCCGTAACATATCTTAATACGTTACGGCTTCTTCTTTCCCTTTTATAACACTTAGGGCTTAAATAACCGTCTCTGTCACCACCTGTCCGTCGAACAGGTTGATGGTACGGGAAGCAAAGCCGGCGTCGTGCTGGCTGTGTGTAACCATGACGATCGTCGTTCCTTCCTTGTTCAGTTCGTTGAGGAGGTTCATGACTTCCTGGCCGTTTTTACTGTCCAGGTTACCGGTCGGTTCATCGGCGAGGATCAGCTTCGGACCTGCAACTACGGCGCGGGCGATGGCGACACGCTGTTGCTGACCGCCGGAGAGTTGTTGCGGGAAGTGTTTTTCGCGGTGCGCGATCGCCATTCGTTCCATCGCTTCCTGCACTTTCTTCTTCCGTTCGCCGGCCGGAACGCCCATATAGAGCAAAGGCAGCTCGATGTTCTCGTATACATTCAACTCGTCTATCAGATTAAAGCTCTGGAAGACGAAGCCGATGATGCCCTTGCGCAGCTTTGTCCGCTGGGCTTCCGTGTATTGCGAAACTTCTACCCCGTTCAGGAAATATTCTCCGGACGTCGGGTTGTCCAGCAGTCCCAGGATGTTCAGCAGCGTAGATTTACCGCAGCCGGAAGGCCCCATTATGGCCACAAACTCGCCTTCTTTTATTTCTATGTTAACCTGGTTCAGTGCTAACGTCTCCACCTCTTCCGTGCGGAAGATCTTTTCTAATGCAACAGTTTTAATCATGGTGTGCTAAATTTGTTTACAGGATGTAGGGCAAAAGTTGTGCCATGTTTGTAAATGTGTCATATATAGAACGTTATATTTTGATAAGCGTTTCCGTGCTGTGCTTATCCGCACAACGGGAGTTCGGATGCGCACACTTTAACTCATACATCGGTATGTATTAACCTTTTCTTCCCTATTTATTAGCCCGTTCAACGCATTCTTTAAGTTGTCCGCTTGCCGCCGAACGATCGTCCGCCGCCCAGTGAACGATCGTCCGCCAGCAAGCGAACGATCGTTCGGCGCCCGGCGGACAACTAATGAATAGTATTAAAAGAGCTAAAGGATAAGGATGTTTGACTTACTTCTTCCTTATCTTTCGAATAAGAGGTCTATTTACACTGTAAATGCAATGATAATTATAATTTTTCCGTATGTTTGCGTTGTTAAAAGAAATAGGTATATGGAAACGATAAATAACGCATCCCGATATTGGTATGTCTTCTACAACGACCAACTGCTATTGCAAAAGAAAGCCGGAGGCTATACAATCCCTTTTACCGATACGGCGCCTGTTGCAGTCGACCGTTCGCTTCCTGTAGAGATGCAGGACGGGACGGAGGCGATGGTTGCCTTCACCGATGAGCCGCTGGAAGAAACGGACGCTTTCCTGCCGATGGGACTCCGGGCTTCTTACGACTGTCTCGACCGGACTTTATATGACCAGGCGGGAAAGGCTTACGAGATTGTTTATTGGGATAAGCATAGCCGTTTCTGTCCGGTGTGCGGTACGCCGACGGTGCAGGAAGGGCCGATTATGAAGAAGTGCCCCGCATGCGGGAATGAGATGTTCCCGGCGGTATCGCCTGCAATCCTTGTCCTGATCAGGAAAGAGGAAGAGATTCTGCTGGTGCATGCACGGAACTTCCGGGGGACGTTTCACGGGCTTGTCGCCGGTTTCCTGGAGACAGGGGAGACGTTGGAGCAGTGCGTGGAGCGCGAAGTGCGCGAAGAGACGGGGCTGTCGATCCGGAATATCACCTATTTTGGTAATCAACCCTGGCCGTATCCGAGTAATCTGATGATTGGCTTTATTGCCGATTATGCGGGCGGGGAGATCCGGCTTCAGGATGAGGAACTGAGCTCCGGTTCTTTCTTCTCGAAGGATAACTTGCCGGAGATTCCGCGTAAGCTGAGTTTGGCGCGCAAGATGATTGACTGGTGGTTGGGAAATTAAGAATTAAAAATTAAAAATTGGATTATAAGCTATATGTTATTATGAAACGAACGACTTTGTTTATCAATTGCCTTTGCCTGTTGGCAATGGCTTTCGGGACGGGAGGCGTGTCTGCACAGGTTACGCGTGCCGATTACCAGCGTGCTGATACGATCCTGAGATGTTCCGAACTTGTCTACTCGCCTGCCATTCATCCCGAATGGATAGACAGTTCACACTATTTCTGGTACAAGAACCATGAGAAGGAAGGCGACTTCTTCTACCTTGTCAATGCCGAGAACGGGAAGAAGCAGCGTGCAGCCGACAAGAAAGGACTGGCGGCGTTCTTCTCCAAAAAGCAAAAACAACTGGCGGAATCTCTCCTGAAAGAAGAAGAGCGGAAGCCGGACCGCTGGCGTCGTCGTGACGAGGCTCCGGCGCCTGTCATCTCTCCGGATAAGAAATGGGAAGCCTATATAAAGGATAACAACCTCTATCTCTCGCCTGTCCGGGATGAGAAGGATAAAGGAAAACAGAAGGAAGAAATAGCCTTGACGATGGATGGAACGACGAACCTGCGCTACGATGCCTGGTCGATCATTTGGTCGCCCGACTCGCGAAAGCTGGCAACGGTGAAGGTGCGCGACGTGACGGAACGCCGCATCCCGCTGATCGAGTCCAGCCCGTCCAGCCAAAAGCAACCGATCCTGCAATGGCGCGATTATGCCAAGCCGGGAGATGTGTTGCCCATCTACCTACCTGTCCTTTTTGATGTGGAGGCGCGCAAACAGGTTGCGCTGGATGTCGCTCCCTACGAAAACCAGTTCTATCTGCACCTGACCGGCTGGCGCGAAGACAGCCGTGCGTTCACGTTCGAGTTCAACCAGCGCGGACATCAACGCTACGTCATTGGCGAAGTGAATGCAACCGACGGTTCTATCCGCCATTTGGTGGACGAGCAGACGAAGACGTTTATCTACTATTATAATAACTATCGCTACGACCTGAACGACGGGAAGGAACTGCTTTGGATCTCCGAGCGCGACGGATGGCGTCATCTTTACCTCATCGACGGCGCGAACGGGCAGGTCCGGCAACAGGTGACAAAAGGCGAATGGGTTGTCCGCCAGGTCGACTATGTGGATGAGGCCGGCCGCGTAGTCTACTTCACCGCCTCCGGTTTCAACAAGGGCGAAGATCCGTACAACCTGCACTACTGCCGCATCAATCTGGACGGGACAGGCTTTACGGACATGACGCCTGAGAACGGGAATCACCGCGTGACGTTCTCTGCCGACCGGAAGTATTTTACCGATGTCTACTCACGTCCCGACCTGCCTCCGGTAAGCCAGTTGAAACGGACGGCTGATGCGTCTCCAATCGCTGAACTTCAGAAGTGCGATGTCAGCGACTTGCAGGCGAAAGGCTGGCAGATGCCGGAAGTATTCTCGGCAAAAGGGCGTGACGGCAAGACGGACATCTGGGGAAATATCCACCGCCCGATGAACTTCGATGCTTCCAAGTCTTATCCTGTCGTAGAGTTTATTTATGCCGGTCCGCACGACTCGCATGTCGACAAGGACTTCAAACCGGCCCATCATTTGGTTTCCAAGCTGGTGGAACTCGGCTTCATCGTTGTCTCTATCGACGGGATGGGAACGTCCAACCGCTCGAAGGCTTTCCACGATGTATGCTGGAAGAATCTGAAGGATGCTGGTTTCCCGGACCGTATTGCCTGGATAAAGGCGGCAGGGGCGAAGTATAAGTATATGGATCTGGAGCGTGTCGGCATCTACGGCTGGTCGGCCGGCGGACAGAATGCGATGGCGGCCTTGCTGTTCCATAACGACTTCTATAAAGTGGCGGTTGCCCTTTGCGGTTGCCATGATAACCGGATGGATAAGATTTGGTGGAACGAGCAGTGGATGGGTTATCCGATCGACGCCTCATACAGTGCCTCTTCGAATGTGGACAATGCCTACCTGCTGAAAGGCAAGCTGCTCCTGATCAACGGCGAACTGGACGACAACGTAGACCCGGCTTCCACTCTCCAGGTGGTCAGTGCCCTGATGAAAGCCGGCAAGAACTTCGAACAGCTCTATTTGCCGGGCAAGACGCACAGCTTGGGCGGCCCGTTCGAGATGCATAAGATGCACGATTTCTTTGTCAAGAATCTCTTGAACCAGGAACCGCCGGCGTGGGAATAGGTTAGCGGTTCTCGATCGTATCGAGCCAGATTCCCAGACAAACCTGCGGATAGAGCTCCATTGTCTCCTGTACGGTTGTCGAGGCCTTCATCCGGTTGGCAATCTCGTCGGCCGTATCGGGATAGGCCGTTTCGATCAGGTCGTTCAGAATAAAAGAGAAGAAATGCGGCTTCCGTTTCAGGTAGCGGTCCATTAATAGATAACAGGTGGCGGGAGAGGATGTCAGTATCTGGTTTTTCAGGTCTGCGTACTCTTCCGTTTCCATGTATTGGTAAGGCGTGTTCTCGACTCCCATTTCATCGCATTTGTTGAGGAAGGCGTTGAACTTCTCGTTGAACAGCTTCTTTTCCGTGCGCGATGCCATCTTCACCCCGCTATTGATGCGGTCACGGAGGTCAGGTGTAACCTTGAACACATCCGGTTCCGAATAGTCCTCGCTGCTGCAAGCTCCCAGCAAAGCGATTATGATGAATGCCAACAGGGTGGCTAATAGTTGTATCTTTGTCATACTTATTTTCCGATTAATGTTTCTTACATACTTATAAGACGTTATATAACACGGAATTGTTGCAAAGAAGTACGACTTTTTTTGCGGGAAGTGATTATTCGGAGCATTTAGTCGACCGGGAGCGGAGATGTGACGCGTGTTGTATCATTAACCTGCAACGAGTCTTTGTGCAGAAGAAGCGTGTCCTGTCCGGCTATCTGCGGATTGTCTTCTGCAAATTTCTTCTTTTTCTTGATGATATCGGGCGTTGGCAGGTTATTGTAGTTCTTCCATGTCCCGTCGCGTTTCGCGTTACGTTTATGTACATGCGATTTCCGGCTGGTCATTTCAGCCAGATCAAAAAACATTCCACCGGGAGCTGTAATCGGATCCCGTTTTACTTCATCCAGCATACTCTGGAAAACCGGCAGTATCTTCCCGGGAGGCGGAGAGTATAGCCAGAAGACGGAAGGCGGTAAATCTTTCAAGGCTATTTTGCGCCGGGTTGTATCCGCTTTTATATATTCGGAAAAATCTTTGAGGATTGGTAGCGGGCTTACAGGAGACAGTTTCATATTCGATGCCGGTTCATCCAGGTTGATTAAGGAACCTGATTGAATCGCTTTCATCGTCTCAGGATTCAGTTCCAGCTTTTCTTTGCCGGATAAAACGTTCTGAAGCCAGACTGAATCCTTTTTTGTCCATTGTTGTGCCGAGATATAATCAGCCCCCTTCAGACAAATCAACATCACTATAAGTAGCTGTTTGCGCATGAAACCTATGAATTTGCAACGAAAGTAAATTAAGTCGCTGTTACTTTATACTATAATTAGTGTAATTAGTCTTATCAATTTAAAATGTTAATTGTTTTTGGGATGTATTGACTTAATTAGTCTTTGGTTCTCTTTTTTACTGTTCTTTTTACCTTCAGGATAGCAAGGTTCAGCTCGACAGTCGATTCGCTTTCTGTGAAGTCGCCATCCGTTTCGAGCAGATCGTTCAGAAGCTCACTGCTTCGTTGCAATATGCTCTTTTGTTTGTCGGAATCATTCTCTTGTGCGAAGGAAGACAGGTTACGGGAAAATTCCCGGAGTTTGGTGAAGGATTCGATGATTGCAATGGATGTCTCTACCGCTTTGGGGCTTTTCAGAATGGTGGCGAGCATGTAGAGGCCTTTTTCGGTAAAGGCAAAAGGTTCATATTGAACACCGCCGAAAGAGATCACAGATTGTGATGCCTTATTGATTCTCAGCTCATTAAATTCACTTTTGCTTAATTTGAACATATATCCTTCAGGAAAACGCTCTTCATTTCGTCGTACGGCTTGTTTTAGGACTCTTGTTTCTACACCATACAGCATGGCGACATCACTGTCCAGCAGAACTTTTGTTCCGCGAAGCTCGATAATACGTTTTTCAACTTCCTGTTCTGTGAGGCTTACGATTTCATTTTTCATAATCCAGGCTTTTAAAGTTTAATTGGCTAAAGATAGGCTTTTATTTTGAAAGGCTACCTGTTTAGCCATAATCTTTACTCTGTTTTGATTGTTTTCGCCGGATTCAGTCGTGAAATCAGCCAGATACGATAGGCAACGGTTACACATACGATTGTTGTTGTCAAAAGGATAATCTCCAACCAGATAAGGGGATTGTTCAGCCACCCCGGGGACATGATTGCCTCGGACTTGATTAATGCATGCAGGAATAAGTAGACTATTGCTAATGAAGGGATTGCAGCAATAACCAACAGGCGGATGTACAACTTCCCGAATAAAAAGGCGATTGCCTGGGGACCTGCTCCGTTGATCTTCCGGACAGCAACTTCCTTTTGCCGGCTATGCGTGTCGAGCGTAATGGCTGAATAGATGCCCAGGACTGTTATAATTAAGCTGATGATAGAAAGCAAAGTAAACATATCGCTCATCAGTTCCGAGCCTCCGTTATACCGGAAACGTTCTTCCTGCTTGGTCGTTAATTCGAAAGGAATGGATTCCGGCAGACGGCTGTGAACAATGCGGAGTATCTCTTTCCGGACGTTTTGTTCCTGGCCGGGTACACATTTGACGTAGACAGTGCTGTAGTCCGGCTTTTCCGGCACAGACAGGAATGTGAAGCGGTGATATTGGTTGGCCTTTACGATTTGTTCCCGGGTGTAGAGCGGCTCGAACGGCATTTGTTCGTATATGCCTGTGATCTGGTAAGTCTTGTCACCCAACTGTACGGACGAAGGATTCTTCTCGCCGTCTTTCTCCAGTTCCCAGATCAGTGAGCGCGAAACGGCTATTTCATTGGGTGCCTGCGGCATCCTTCCCTCTATCTTCAGGTTCATAAAGTCCGGATAGTTGCTACTGACAACATGTTGTATGCCGTGTATGGCCTCTTCCCGTTCCGTTTTGTAGTCAGGATAACCTCCTATATTCTCAGATAAAATATCTTTCACACCGGCAAGCGCATGGATACGGGAAACGATTTCTTCTTCATATCCTTGCAGTTGCGGTTCCCAAAAATCTATTTTCCAGATGCGGCGGCATTCTTCTTCGGTCAGCGTGTTATTTCTTTTCTCATCCATGCGATTATGGATATTTCTTAACCCGATTGCACCGGCAACAAAGAGGAAACAAATAAAGAGTTGCGCGCCCAGCATAAAGTTGCGTACGCCGTGCTTCTGTTGTCTGGCCCCTTTTATTCCTTCTGTCAGTGAAAGCCGCCTGATACGGAAAATAGCCCAGGATGCAATCAGCAGGCAGATAATAAACAAAATACACAGATATTCCATCTCCTGCCAAATCAGGGTCGGCGTGTGGATAAACACCTCCTCGTCGATCAGCTCTTTGCTTGCCAGATATTGGTAATAAACAGGAATGACCCATTCGATCAAAGCAAGGCTTACCAAAGCCGATAGAATAAAGAGAATGGCGATTTCACTGAAAAGCAGGCAGAACAATCCTGTCGAATCGGAACCCAGGCATTTCCGCAGGCTGAGTTCACGTGTCCGGTTATAGAATGACTGGATGCAGAACTTGAGAAAATTGATCATGGCCGCGACCAGTATCAAGGCCCCGATCACCGGAATAAGAAGCGTTGCGCTAAGATTGTCCGGTTTGTGCATTTCCTCCTTTAAGGTCCGTACTGCCAGATAATTGTCGTTTTCCTCTCCGAATGCGGGTATTTGTTTCCGTAACCGTTGGTTTATCTCTGCACTTGAAACGTCTTTGTCCAGCAAGACCACCGGATTCTCATATCTACGTTCCGGATTTATAGCAGATGTTTCCAGGAAATAGAGGTCTTTCTTTTCCTGTGTTCCTTCCGGTAGATCCCGGATGACTGCGCTGATCGTAGAGTACCGGATTGCGGAGGTATCGCTGTCTGCCCGGCTGAAATAGAGTGTTTTACCAAGAGGCGTTTCATCGCCGAACATTTTCCTGGCAGACGATTCGCTTATCCATACCTCTCCCGGTTTTAATATCGGCGTTTGTCCCTCCTGCGTTTGCATGCCAAAGATCATCGGAAAGTCTGCAGTTATATTCAGAAAGCTACATTGGAACGGAACCTCTTTTTGTCCGGCTTTACAAAGGGTAATATTAGCCTTCCCGTATCCGTATGAGTAGGCAATCTTCTCTATTCCGGCTACAGGATTACTGATCAATGCTTGTAGCTCTTTGCCCGGTATGTAAGGTTGTTCATAACTGTTCTTTGTCGACTTGATATAAATGTTGGCTATCCTGTCACTATTTTCCCAGGCTGTGAACTGGTTGTTGAATCTCCTGATGTAATAGGAAGTCATACTGAAACAAAGCAATCCGATAGCGATTCCAATGACGGAAAGCAAGTATTGGACTTTGTTTTTGAATATTTGCCGTATGGCTATTTTTAAGTAGTGCTTTAACATGATGTTATTTGTTTTTATTCAGTTTTAATTACTTCTGCCGGATTACTTGCGGCCGCTCTTTTTACCTGTTGGAAGATGGAGAGGAGGACGATTCCGCTGGTGATAACGAAGACCAGGAGGAACAGCCATGCCGGCAGAGTTGTACGGTTGGCATACGTTTCCAGCCATCGTTTGGCCAACAGGTAACCGGTCGGAAGGGCAAATGCGTTTCCCAGCGTGACCAACAGGAAATATTCCCGGAAGAACAATTGCAGGATATGATAGACGTTTGCGCCGTTCACCTTGCGGATCGCGATCTCTTTCCTCCGTTGTTCGGTGGAAAGGCTGACCAACGAATAAATACCGAAGGTGGAGATCAGGATGCAGACCAGCGAGAGGATGCAGAAAATGGTAAAGATCACTTTCTCCGGCCGGTTGAACGTATCTATCCGGTCGGACAGTTCCGTAAACATCTTATTGCGGTTGATATTGTCATTCTGAATGTGCGAGGTCACTTCACGAAGATGCTCCAACACCTCTTTCTTATGCCCCGGCGCATAGCGGACATAGAACAGATAAGCAGGTTCAAACCCTTTTACCATTGGATTATCGAAAGTAGTGAAGAACAGAGGCAATACCGGATACTGCATGGGTGCATACATATAATCGTGTATGACGCCGCAGACTTTGAGCGGACTTGCCTGTTTGGTTTCCGGATTATAGACCGAACGTTCAAGCAGGTCAGCATATCCTAATGTCTGCAAACAAGTTTCATTCACCAGAAAACCATAAGCATTTACATCGGTAAGCCAACTCCCGAATTTTAGTTTCATGCCGAAGAAGGAGAAGAAGTCTTTGTCGGCAACAAGTACCGGATCACTGCGGTTCGGGTCCGGTTCGGCCGGGTCAAAACAGAAGTGGGTATAAAAAGAGCCGTACCAGTCTCCCTGCTCCGTAAAGACCGAAGCGTTTCCACAGGTAAATGTAACTCCTTTCACGTACGGATGATTCGCCATTTCCGGCTTCAGGACGCTTAGGTCTGTCTGGTAGGCGGTGCTAAATCCCAAATCTACCTGGATGACTTGGCTGTAGTCAATTCCCTTATCTTTCGACAGAATGAAATGTAATTGCCGGAATAACCCTAAAGAAGTGATGAAGAAAAGTGAACCGATAAATATCTGTACGACAATCAGGCTCCGCTTGAAGATTAATGGCTTTTGAATCTTATGTTCCAATAGACTCCGTATCGGGTAATAGCAAACAAGAAGGAATGCCAATATGCTGGCGCCTGCTATTGAAATCATATTGCCGAAGAGCGAGACGCGCGAAAGGTGGCGGCTGACATCCTCGTAGATGCCGTACCGGTTCCAGGTCGTATAGCTCTCGTAGTAAGGGTAAATACTCTCGATCAGGCAGAAAGCAATCAGGAAGGCGATCAGCAGTGGTAATACCAACTCCGTGCATCCTTTTAGCATCATGCTTTTAGTTGAGGCTCCGACACAAAGGTACGTGCGGTTCTTCTGCTGTTTCCGTTGCTGCTGTCCGATGAAGAGGACCAGCAGGTTGATAAGGGCGCTCAAGAAAGCCATTGCGCCAGCCAATGCCAGGATGTGAATGTTCCGGATGCGATCCGTCAGTTCGGGGTGGCAACGGAGATGGACTTCCGGAGCGCTCAGCAGATGTATTTTCCATTTCTTATCGGCGCGGCTTTTGTAATGTGTCAGTTTGGTGTGTGCTTGTGTGACGCTTGCGTTCTTTTGGAGGCGCACGTAGGTCGTCATCCGTTTTACTTGATTGGGGCTTGGTGTCCTGATCAGCAGGAAGTCGAACAGCAGGTCGGTATTATCCGGATAGTCCCGGATGACGCCTGCGACAACGGGGTGGAGGTTTTCATCCAGCGCCACTTCCTTCCCTACACAATCTGTTGTACCGAACAACTGGCGGGCAGTCCGTTCCGTCAGTATGACGTTACTGCCATCAGGAGCTTTACCTTTGTAAGTCCCTACGATAAAGTCCGCCCAAAAGAGATCGAAGAAAGAATGATCGCTTTCCATGCCGTGCAAAGAGATTGTCTCATCCTTTTGTTTGAGTGTGAAGCTGAGATGATTGAAGGAGCAGGATGTTTCGATTTCGGGAAGCAGTTCGAACAACTCTTTCCGGTCGTCGATGTGCAGTTGGTCCAGATCCGAGTTTGTTCCATTGGCCCGTTTGACAAGCCCTTCCGTCGTCAGGCAGTAGAGCCGGTCGGCTTCCGGATGGAAATTATCGAAATGTGTTTCCCACCACAACCAGTAACCTCCCAATATGAAAGCAGTGAATCCGATTGCCAGCCCAATGATGCTGACTGAGGATTGTGTCCGGTATTTCAGGAGTTCCCGGAAGGAAACTTTGATATAGTGTGATAGCATGATATTTCTGTTTGTTGGCAGCCGAGCCGGTTGTTATTTAAATTTCGGAGGATGAAAATACAACATCCCCCGGAAATAAAGATACAAAAGATGTGCCATTCTTATATAGTCTTGTTGCATAGCTGTTTAGGAACTTGTTTGTGTCGCTTTACATGTGTGTTTCCGCACGAAAGGCGTTCTTATTCGCACGATGCGAACAAACTATCTCAAAGCTCCTTATGCACTAATCCGAAGACAGGCAGGAAGTAATTCACGGGTAGGCAGAAAGTCGTGATACGTTGTAGAGGGTATCGTAAATACCATGTACAACGTATAGACGATACCCTGTACATCCTATTCATGATACGGTGTAGACCCAATTCTTACTCCCTGCCTATCCATGAATTACTTCCTGCTTGTCTTTGGAGTAGTTGTTCTTTATGTATGGAATAGTTTATAGCAGGTTATCGGGTAGAAAATGCCGGGTTGTGCCGGAAAAATGCCGGAAAAATGCCGGGTCAGTGCCGGGTCAGTGCCGGGTTGGCGAATCTGCCGGCATCGATACTTTGCTGATAAACAACAGAGTATGCAGATTAGTGCCGGGATGCCGGTAGATTCGCGTTTTATCCTTATGTAAAAATGTTTTTACTCTGTCTTGATCACCTCCGCCGGATTCTGGTTGGCCGCTTTCCGGATACGGAAGATGACGGTGCAGGTTGTCAGCAGCAGGATTGTGAAGAAGATGCTGCCCCAGTAGAGGAATCCTTGCTCGAAGAACACAATATACATCTGTTTCCAGAAATGCAGGATCAGGATGACTAAAGCAAGTGCCGGCAGTGCGGAGAACAGCAATAGCTTGATGTAGAAGAGGGCGAACAGGCGGATGATGGTCGTCGAGCTGGCCCCGTTCACTTTCCGTATGGCGACCTCCTTTTGCCGGTGTTCGGTGTCGAGGGTGATGGCGGAATATACGCCTAATAATGTGATGATGAGGCAGACGATCGTGAAGAACAGGATGATGCCTTTCAGCTTGCTTTCGAACGCCTGCTTCTCGTTTATATCCTCTTTAAAAGTCCGGACATAAGGTTGGACGCTGGATGGCAAAACCTCCCGCAATACGGTATAAATATGTTTCCTGATCTGTTTCTCCTGTCCGGGATATGCTTTGATATAGCAATGTCCGATTTCCTTATCTGGGTCGATGGGCAGGAATACGGTTCCTATATTCCCGCTGTAAATATCAGGGAAGAAGGAAGATGCGACGCCGCACAGGGAATAAGCATCCGCATAGTTATATAATGACATGCCGGCTTGTATGTCCGGATGTTTCTGCATGAATGTCTCGTCGGTCAGTATCTCTCTCTGATTACTGAAAGTCCGTCCGGATTGCAGAGGAATCTGCATGAATGAGAAGAAGTTGGGAGAGATATGGAGCAACTGCACTTCCATGCCGCTGTCCTTATTGTCTATGTCTTTATAAAAACCTGTATGGCTTGGCTCTTCGGTGTAGGGCTCTCCGGCCAGTAGTACATCTTTTACGCCGGCTTGCTGCCTGATACGGTTTACAATGTCCAGTTTCTCTTCTGTTTTTATAAACGGATAGTCGAGGGAGAAGCTGAAGATGGATTCTTTCTCCTGAATGCTTAGAGTGTTGAAGATGGCTTTTGTCGTCGTCTGTGTTTGTAGATAGAGGGCAAATGTCAGAGACACGAACAGCCAGCAGATCAGGAACTGTATGCCTAACATCGTGTTCCGCAGATAATGTTTTCCTGCCCGCAGTTCTCCGCCACGGATGCCCTTCTGAATTGATATCCGCCGGATGCGTAGAACTGTCAGCAGGCAAACAGCCATGCAAGCCAACAGAATCAGAAGGATATATTCTCCGGTTTGTAACAATAACAAGCTGGAATCAAATGTCAGATGGATTTTGAACAGGTCGATTTGTAACCCGGAACCGATTTGTTCCAGCAGGCATCCTGTCAGGACCGCTGTTAAGGCGATTAACAGGAAGGATTGGGTAAAAAGTTGGACGAACAATTGGAAACTACTGCTGCCGTTGACCTTCCGGATGCTGTATTCGTGGGTGCGGTTCATAAACTGCCCGATCATGAAATAGAAGAAGTTCAGTAATCCGGTCAGCAGGATTAACAAGCCGATAGTCCCGGTGAGCCAGGAGATGCTATCGGCCACCATACGGATCGTCTTGTCGTGTCCGATTTGCAGGCTTCTGACGTTTGCATTGTCATTAAAAAGGAGATAGCTCTGTTTCCTGTCGATAAAGTGCCGGTCCAGTTCGGCAGGTCGTTTTCCTTGCCGTAGCAGGGCATACAGATGGCAGCCGGTCGTATTCTCGTTTCCCTTAAAGGTGAACAATCCTTCACTGTCGTTAAGCGTCAGCAGGTCGATGTTTTTCATCAGATGCATGCTAGTGTTGGAGGGCAGGTCTTTGATGACGGCCCGGATGGTGTAATAGATGCCGCCCGTTTCAGGCGTGGATTCCGGAGACGTGAAGAGGCGTTTGTTTAGTTCCAGTTGTTTGCCGATTGCTTCGGATGCGTTTTTGAACACCTTCCGGGCTGTTGTTTCCGTTATGACAGCCGAATTGGCGGAGATGGCCGCCTGCTGCCAGCTTCCGAAAAGAATGTCGGGCGTAAAAATGCGGTAATAGGAGGTGTCGACCTCCATTGTCTGGAATGTATAGGGAAGGCTTTTTTCTTCTTGCAGCCATACATTGAACGGACGTTCCCTTGCGTACACAGTGCGGCAAAGATCTTCTATTTCCGGATATTGCATGGATCTTAGCACTTCGGCAAAAGAGGCCGGCGTACCGGAAAAAGGTTTGTTGTCGAGATATAACTGAATGTCGGCGATCCGTTTATGATGTAGGAAGCAAGAGTCGATACTCAGCATAAAGCGGCTGCAGTACAAGCAGAGGCTGAAACAAAGCAGTCCGACGGACAGCCCTGCAACGGAGATCGTGTTTTGTAATTTATACCGGAGCATGTTCCGGTATGCTATTTTAATGTAGTGTAATATCATAATGCTTTCCCTGTTATTCCGATTTGATCACCTCTGCCGGATTGGTCCGTGCCGCCCGGATCGTTTGATACAATACCGTACAGATGATAATGAAAGTAGTAAACAGGATGATTGCTATATACATCCAGGGTTGCACACTGCTCAGGTAAGCATACTGCTGCAACCAGTTTTGCATGAACAGCCAGGCGAGCGGGAGGGCGAGCAGGTTGGCTATCAGGACAATTACGAGATATTCCCGGAAGAACATCCCGACAATCGTCCGAGCCGAAGCTCCCATTACTTTACGGACGGCAATCTCTTTCCGCCGCTGTTCCATATTGCTGGACGAAATGGAGTAAAGCCCGAAGATTGAGATGAGCGTGCAGAACACGGCCAGCAAGGTGAAGAGCTGCAAGCTGGCATTCTCGGAAGTGCTGAGTTGGTCGAATATTTCGTTCATAGATTGTACTTCACAGGTTGTCGGGTCGCCTTCCTGGGTATGCTTCTTAAAGACATTCCGAATAGCTGCGATAGCCGCTTTCTCTTTCCCCGGCTCGGTGCGGGCATAGTAATAGTAACTGTCCCATTTGCTTGGGTCGATCACGATGACCTGTGGCAATATCGGGTTGCGCAGGCTGGCAGACTGGAAGTTCTTGATAATACCGACAATTTCCATTTCTGCACGCCCTCTTGTCCCATCGTGATAGATGGAGTAGTCCCATAGGCTGATCTTTTTCCCGATCGGATCGCCTACATTCATGATGCGGGCGGCTTCTTCATTGATGACTGCTTTCGTGCAGGGAAATCTTGAATTGTGTCCTGATATCACGTCGGCTTCATCGACAAACCGGCCTTTTACTATCGGTATGTTGAATATTTCGGGGAAGTTGCTGCCAACTTGGAGCACTTGGAAGTTCGGAGCGAAATCTAAAGGTTTGCCTTCCCATTCCACCTCGTTCTGCGTATAAGGCTCGTGTGTGATGGTAAATATTCCGGCCTGCGTGAATCCTTTCAGCAGGGCGAGCGAAGATATCTCCCGGGTGATTCCTTCCCGGTCGTTAAAGGTCATCGCCATGTAGATTAAACCATCCTTCCGGAATCCTAAATCTTTATGCTTCATAAAGGATATTTGCCGGAACATGATGACTGTACTCATCAGGAAGAAGATACAGATTCCCAACTGGAGTGTCATGCTGACTTTGCGGAAAGAACCTTTCCGGCCGGGCGAGACGCCTCCTGATATAAGTAAGGACAAGACACGGATAAAACGCAGGAAAAGCGGAAGGCTGACACCTGTCAGGATGAGCCAACTGATGCCGGATATAATCAGCAGGTGTTTGAATAATTGTCCCCGTTGTAAAGGTGCTTCAAATATTTGAGAGAATCCACCGGCCGTTACTTCCAGCAGGCAGCAGGCAAGCAGGAAACTGATCCCGACGAGCAGCGTCAGTTCCAGCAGCAACTGGTTGATCATATTCTTCCTGTCGGCTCCGATCGCGTTTCTCAGTTTCATTTCTCTGTTTCGCAAATAGACCCGGTTCAACAACAGGTTTGTGAAGTTGAAAAAGACACAAAGTAGCAACAAAAGCCCGGTTATCGTAAAGGTCCGGATATAAGAGAGGTTGAATGTCAGTTCACTTCCGAATGTATGCCGGACATCTGTCAGACGGGCCAGCTTGAGCTGTAAGGCGTGATTGTAATTGTGTTCTGTGATGTAGGAATTGATCTTCTTTTCAAAGGCCTTGATGTTGGTCGCTGGTTCCAGAAGTAGATAGATCTCGGTTTCTTGTTGTGCCCATTGCATTTCTTCGGTGATGCGGTTTTCCCGCTCGTGGTCGAATTTGTCCAGCTCATATACATCCGCTTGCATCATCGAGTTTTTAGGAGCATCTTCGAGGACGGATACGATCGTAATATGTTCACGGTATCCGTTCCGTAGTGTTTTGCCTAAAGCCTCTTCCGGTGTTTTGAAATATTTCATGGCGAAGGAGCGAGTCACCGCTATTTCGTCCAGTGTTTTCAGTATATCGTCTTTCTTGCCGCAGATTACCGGGCGTGGGAAGAAATGGAAGAACTGTTCATCTATAAACTCTTCGTCCGGGTCTTCGAGCCTCGTCTCTCCGTAGTGGAAAGTCGAGCCGAATTTGGAATAGATCTGTGTCGTCTCTTTCACTTCCGGAAAGTCCTTTTTCAGTTTCCGTGCCAGGATTAACGGTAGCTTCTCCGCTTTCTTTCCAGTTTGTTTATCTATCCCGTATACTTTGTAAATATCGGAGGCTTCCGGATAGAAGCCGTCATAGGTTGTTTCATACCGATACCAGTTCCAACCGTATGTAAAACAGATCAGGCCGATAGCCAGTCCGACGATACTGATGATTGACTGAACCTTATATTTTAACAGGTTACGAAATGCGATTTTAATATAGTGTTGTAATAACATGGTCTAAATCTTATTGTTTGTTTATTTCAAAATCAATTCCTCTGCGTCGCCAAAGGTACTATATCCTGTGACAATCACCTTGTCGCCCGGTTGGAGGCCACCGGTTATTTCGTATTGCTGCGGGTTTTGGCGGCCGATGCTGATCGGGGTCTTGCGGGCTTTCGTGCCTGCTTCGTTCAGCTTGTAGATCCATTGCCCGCCAGTGGTCTGGAAGAAATCGCCACGCGGGATGACGAGGGCTTCTTCCGGCTGTCCCAGTTCGATCTGTACTCGGAAACTTTTGCCGATGCGGACGTTTTCGGGGCTTACCTCGGTGAAGACCAGGTCGACATCGAAGTTGCGGTCTTTCACCTCCGGGACGACTTTGGTGATCCGCAGCGGGAACTTCTTGCTCTGCCAGGTGATGGTGGCGGGCAGGCCGGTCGTGATCCGGTCGATATAATATTCACTGAGGGAGGTGTGTATCTTGAACTGGTCGAGCACTTTGATCTCGGCGATCGCCTCGGTGCTTTGCACCTGTTGGCCGGGCGTCACTTTGACGAAACTGAGCTGGCCGGAGAGGGGAGCGCGGACGATCAGGTCTTCCATGCGTTCGCGGGCGCGATCGAACTTCTTCCGTTCCCGTTCGAGGTCGTTCTTCATCAATTCCCGGCGGAGGATGGTGGCGGCGCTGTCGTGGCGCAGGCCTTCCAGTTGCAGGGCGGTACTGTGGGTTTTATAGTCGAACTCGTCGCGGGCTACTTCCAACTGTGCCTTGCTTTTGACGCCCATGTGGAATTCCTCTTCGTCGAGGGCATAGCTTTTCTTGAGGCGGTTCAGTTCGTAGGTCGTCTCTAAAGTCTTTTGTTGCAGGTCGATGCTCTTCTGTTCCATTTCGATCTCTTTCTCCTGGTAGGAGATCAACTGCTTTTCCCATTCATCCTGCTGGTCTTCGATGGTGCGGATCAGATCGGGATTGCTGAGGGTCAGTATCGTGTCTCCCTTGCTCATCATCGTTCCTTCTTCGGCAATGATACGGTCTACGCTGCCGGCTTCACGGGCGTTGATCTGAATGGTGAGGATGGGTTGAACGACGCCTTCCACATCCACATATTCCAGGAATTTATCGCTGGTGGCTTCGCCGATGATCAGGTTCTCAGCTTCGGTACGCAGTTTTCTGCCCCCCGATGCGGCGATCCCTACGTAAACAAGCAGGGCGACAAAAGCAATTCCCCCGGCGATATGCCAACGGTAGCGGTAATAAACGGGTTTCTTTGCAATAGGTTTATCCATTGTATATCGTTTTTATTTTAGCAATAGTTCATAGTCTTCAACAATCGGAATCTGCTTCTCGAAGTCGTAGCCCGTCAGGCTGCGGAGGCCGTAGTAGAGACTCCAGTAATTATACAGAGCCGAGATATACGCCCGGCGTGAATTGTCTTTTTCCGAAATGGCGGCATTCAGGTCGAGGATACTCGATTTGCCGAGCAGATAAAGCCTGCGGGCCACGTCGTTGCGGCGCTGTGCCGTCTGGTCGGTCTTCTCCGCTATCATGACTTTGTTGGCTTGCAGGTTGAACTGCTTGACCATTTTGGCAACGTTCAGCTCGAAATCCATCCGTTCCTGCTCCAGTTCGGTATAGACTTTGTCGCGGTTGCTTTTGGCAACCTTGACCCGGCCTTTTCCCACGCCCCAATCCAGGATCGGGATACGGATGCCGAGCGTTACCAACTGCTGGTCCATCGGGTTGCGGTAGGATTCTTTCAGATTTTCATTGCTCTGTGTCAGACCGAACTGCGCGTAGAGGTCTGCTTTGAATCCCCGGTTGGCTTTTGCCTCGGCAACGGAGCTTTCGCTTTCCAGGCGGCGGCGTTCGAAAGCGCTGATATCCGGATTGTTCTGGAATGCCAGCTGCATGGCTTCATTGACGTCGACCGTGAAGCGGGGAATGCTGTCGTCGGGGATTACCACCAGCGTGATGTTTTCCGAAATACCTAAGTAGCTGCGCAGCGACTGGATGTAGTCGTCCACCTCTATCTGCGCGTTGAGGCGGTTGGTCTGCTCGGTCAGCTTGTTGAGCTCGAGTTGGAGCATTTCGTTTTCGGTGATCGTCCCGATGTTGTAACGTCCCTGTGCATAGCGGTAGAGTGTGTCGGCATTCGCAAAATTGTATTTTGCGATCTCGAGCGAGGTCTGTGCGCTTGCCAGGTTGAAAAAGCGGTTGGTCGTGTAGGCGGCTACCAGTTCGAGCGTTTCGATATAGGCTTTTTTCGCTTCTTCGTATTTGATCGGCTCGATCCGGCGTTCCCATTTGAGATCGTTGTAGCCGAACAGGTTCTGTTCATATCCCACGACCACCGGCGTACTTTTATAAGACGAGATATTGTCGGTGAACATATCTAACCGCTGAAGCCCTGTCTTCAGCAACACCGTACCGCCTGTCAGGGCAATATTCTGCTGGATTTCCAGCCCGGCGTTGACCGACAACTGGTTCCGGTGTACGAATTTATCACTCCCGTCTTCCAGCGTCACCGACTGGATGGAACGGTTCAGGCTCGGATCCGAAGTCAGCGTCAGGCTCGGCAGCTGTTTGGCCCGGAAAGAGCGCCAGTTCCAGTAAGAAGCCCTGAAAGCATGCCGGGCGGCAATCGCTTCGGGTGAATGCTGGCGCGCCATTTCGATCGCGTCGTCCAATGTCAGGGTGAGTGTTTTCTGTCCCCATAATTGCAGGGGAAGCAGCACGCATATAAGTATGGATAAGATCTGTTTCATGCCTGATGAGAGACAAATAATGTGCCACACTTATAAGTGCTTGGCTTTTATGCTGATAAGGGAAACGGACGCGCTCTTTTGTCGTGCGCATGTGCACAATATGCGTGCGGATTAGCACAGGTAGTCAGGGCTTTGATGAATACACAATTATTTCATGCTGCATCCGCATGAAACTAATTTGGAAAGAACGAGGCACAGTCCTTTTTTACTCGCTCCAATGATATAAGTCTATTTTCTTATGCCGGCTGACCTGCTCGTTTACTTCCGGGAAGTAGCGGGTAAGGATGGCGTAAAGCCCCGGGTCGTATGCTTTCAGTTCTTCGCGCGTGTTAATCTTGTTATGCTTGCCGTCTCCGTTGTCGTTGTTGACTTCTGCGTTTACATTGAACCAGTCCTGCACGCCTTCGGCCCAGTATTCCCAGACATTCGTGGCGGCATATACATTTTTCCAGCGTCCCTTCGCGACGGCGGCATCTAATGAAGCCTGCAATTCGTCGTTAAACTCCGGACGGATCGGCAGGATGCCAGCTCCATGGATCGTATGGGCGAATTCGTGGATCAGGATGTCCTCAGCATGGTATTTGTCGATCTGGTAGGCGAGGATGTTTTCCTCCGCACAGGTCGAGAACGGGTGTTCGGAGTCTCCTCCCAGGCCGCGGGCGCGGACGTCCCAGTTGAGGGTCGTGTCGTTTACCAGATAGGCGTGTTCGGGAATATCTGTCGTCCCTTCGTAACGGGCCATGATGCCGATGCGCGTATCGCGGTCGGTCAACGATTTCATCACTTCTTCGGGCAATACGTCCGTCAGTGCCTTGATGCTGATGTAGGCAGCGTAGAAACAACTGTCGGGTACACGCCAGGAGCTGACGACGTGGATGCCGTTCACGTTCATGTACTTCTTGTAGAACGGATCGAGTTTCAATGTGGCAGGCGGGGCGGTGATGGCCGGCGTATCGACCAGCATGGCCATAGGTGTTTCTTCTGCATACGAGCCGTCGCCGTTTCCGGCTGTCTTAGGTGTCGGTTGGCAACTGCTCAAAGCTACCACTGCTGAAAGGGCGGCAATGAATTTTCGGAATGGTTTCATCTCAGTAATATTTTATGGTTTGTTATTTGCTTGTAAATGTAGGAAAATAAATTGTTCATGGTACTTGCGGCGTGTTATTTCGCACGAAATATGTGCACTATCGCACGTGCATTCCATACATATAATATATATCTTTGTCTCCTCGGGCCTGCTTTTTTGCAGGGCGTAAAATAGAATCAGGAATATGAAGAACGGAAAGATTTTAATTATCGATGATAACGAAGATGTCCTCTTCGCTTTAAACCTGTTGCTGGAGTCGTATGTCGAACAGGTCAAGGTGACGACACAGCCGGAACGGATCGAGCATTTTATGTCGACTTTCCAGCCGGATGTTATCTTGTTGGATATGAATTTCAGGCGGGATGCAATCAGCGGACAGGAAGGCTTTTTCTGGTTGGAAAAGATCAAAGCGGCTGATCCGGATGCGGTGGTCCTCTTTATTACGGCCTATGCCGATACGGAAAAGGCCGTGCGCGCCATAAAAGCCGGTGCTACGGATTTCATCCCGAAACCCTGGGAAAAAGAAAAACTGCTGGCGACCCTTTCGGCTGCATTGAAGCTGCGTGAAAGCCGTACGGAGGTCAACACACTGAAACAGCGCGTCGAGGTGTTGGAAAGTTCCGAGGATACCGGTTTTGAGATTATAGGCGAGAGCGATGTCATGCAGGATTTGTTTGCCACTATTTCCAAACTGAAGGATACGGATGCCAATATCCTGATCCTGGGGGAGAACGGAACCGGGAAGGATCTGATCGCCCGCGCCCTTTACCACCATTCGCCCCGGAGCAGCCAGGTTTTTGTCAGTATCGACTTGGGAAGCATTCCGGAACAACTGTTCGAGAGCGAGTTGTTCGGGTATGAGAAAGGCGCTTTTACGGATGCCCGGCGCGATAAGCCCGGACGTATGGAAGTGGCTTCCGGAGGTACGTTGTTTCTGGATGAGATTGGTAATCTGAGTCTGCCGATGCAGGCGAAGCTGTTGACGGCTATCGAGAAAAGGCAGATTCTGCGGTTGGGAGCGACCCGTTCCGTGCCGATCGACGTCCGCCTGATTTCCGCTACTAATATGGATATCCGGGAAATGGTGCAGGAAGGAACGTTCCGCCAGGATTTGCTATACCGCATCAATACGATCGAACTGCATATCCCGCCGCTCCGGGAACGGGGTAACGACATCCTGTTGCTGGCTGACCATTTCCTGAACCGCTATGCCCGCAAGTATAAGAAGAAACTAACGGGGCTTACCCGGGATGCAAAAACGAAACTGCAAAGTTATGCCTGGCCCGGTAATGTCCGCGAGTTGCAGCATGCCATCGAGCGTGCCGTTATCCTTTCGGACGGCTCTATGCTGAAGCCGGAAAACTTTATGCTTCATCCGGCTCCTGCCCGCAAAAAGGGGGAATCGTCCGACGAACTGAACCTGAGCGTGCTTGAGAAAGAAGCGATCGAACGCGCCTTGCGCCGTGCCGACGGGAATATCACCCGTGCTGCCGAACTGCTGGGGATTACCCGTTTTGCCCTGTATCGGAAACTGGATAAGCTGGGCCTATGAAACGGTATGTTCTTTTCCTGAAAATAGGATTGTTGGTGCTTTTGTCTCTTTCAATAGCGTTTCTGCTTTTAAAAGGATTGTATTTTACGGCGGTCATGTGCTTTCTCGTTTTGTTGGGTATCGCTTATTCCCTCTATCTGGATCAGCGGAAAATGTTGCAACGCATGGAGCACCTGATCGCCAACATCCATTATGGAGATATGAACCTTTCTTTTCCGGTCCCGTCGTCAGGCGGTGCAGAAGCCAACCTGACGCGTGCCATGAATGAAGCGCTTTCCGCTTTTCGTACCCGTTTATATAATGTAGTGGTGTCGGAGGCGGAGACAGATGCCTGGCAGAAACTGATCCGTGTCCTCACACACGAGATCATGAACTCGATCGCTCCGATTATCTCTTTGTCGGAGACGGTGACGGAGCGGGCTACATCCAACGGATTGAATGAACGGGACTACGGGATCATGCTGCAGGCCATGCAGACGATACACCGCCGGAGTAAAGGCTTGCTGGATTTTGTCGAGAACTACCGGAAGCTGACACGTATTCCGGCTCCTACGCAGCAATTATTCCCGGTTTCAGTCTTGTTCGATGATTTGCACGGCTTGTATCCGGCCGGAGATGTCTCGTTCTCATTTTCCGTCCGCCCGGCTGACTTGCGTCTCTATGCCGACCGTTCGATGATCGAACAGGTGCTTATTAATTTATTAAAGAATGCTGCCGAAGCCTGCAAGGACTGTTCTTTTCCGGAAGTACGGGTGAATGCATCCAGGCGTGAGGGGGTTCCGGTTATTACCGTTTCCGATAATGGGTGCGGTATTGTTCCGGAAGCAATGGATAAAGTGTTCGTTCCGTTTTTCACGACTAAGCAGGGAGGTTCGGGCATCGGCCTGAGCGTTTGCCGCCAGATCATGAACCGTCATGGCGGCAGTATTTCTGTTGTTTCGGAAGAGGAGAAAGGGACGACCTTTACCTTGCAATTTCCCCAACCCCGCGTCCTATAGGAGACGGTTCGCGAACCGTCCGCCTGTTACAGGTATTGATTGATAATATTTTTCAGTTCCGCCGGCTTGATCGGTTTCGCTGCATATCCGTTGAAACCGCTTTGTTTTACCCGTTGCTCGTCTTCGGCAAAAGCGAAAGCTGTTACTGCAATGATTGGGATAAGCGGATCTTCTTTTCTTATTTCAGCTGTCGCTTCATACCCGTCCATGTCCGGCATCTTCAGATCCATCAGGATCATGTCCGGATGATGTTCACGGTATAGTTGAACTGCTTCCCGTCCGTCACGGGCATGCAATAAATTGTAATCTTTCAGGACTGCCTGAATCAGTATGTAATTGCTTTCATTATCTTCGGCAATTAATAGCGTGGCCTTTCTCGGTGCGCCGTTTGAAAGTATTTCGGCTTTGTCCTCTTTTTTAACAGGCTGGGCTTTGATCTTGCAAATCATCGAAGCAGGCAAGGTAAACCAGAAGGTCGAGCCTTTCCCTAATTCGGATTCCACACCGATCTCGCCGCCTAATTTCTTTACGATCATCTGGCAGATGGCGAGTCCTAACCCCGTACCCTGCGCAAAACTGTTCAGCTTGACGAAACGGTTGAATACCATTCCTTTCTTTTCCGGCTCGATGCCGCATCCGGTATCGGTGACGTAAAACCGTAGCTTATCGCCTGCACGCTGGTAACCGAACCGGATACTTCCTTCCTGCGTGAACTTTATCGCATTGTTGATGAAGTTGGTCATCACTTGCGCCAGACGATTCTTGTCTGTCATGATTATGCAGTGAGGAATTTTCTCGACAAACGAAACCTGTACCCCGTCTGACGCTTTCAGGCGGGAAGATTGTTCTATATCGGATAACAGCGCGTTAATATCCACCTCCGAATCGATGAATTCTAATGTCCCGGCTTCAATCTTGGCTACATCCAGAATGTCGTTGATCAGCTGGAGGAGTAGTTCGTTGTTACTGCTGATGATGTTGATATATTCGTCCCGTTCTTCTTCGTTCTCCGCGATAGTCAGCAAGTTGGAGAAACCGACGATTGCATTCAACGGCGTACGGATTTCATGGCTCATGTTGGCGAGGAACGCAGATTTCAGACGATCTGATTCTTCAGCCTTTTCTTTCGCTTTCCTGAGTTCGATCTCGTCTTCTTTCTGTTTGGCTATCAGGACCAGCAGTTTGTTTTTAAGGTTGCTGGTTCGCAGGTAGAAATAGAACACCATGATCAGGAAAAGCAGCAAGATTACTACCGTGAGCAACAGGATTTCGAACTTATATTGTACGAATAGCCCGACCTCCTTGTTAATCACTTTGGAATGTGGAGGCAGGTCTTTAGAAGCAATGCCCTGTTCTTTCAGCTTTTTAGCATCGAAAGTATATATGTTGGGGATCGTTGTCGTATGGAGCTCGGCCGGATTATCCTTTAAAATATCTACGGCCTGACGTCCCAGGTCTTTTCCGATGGAACGATACTGAGGGATATATCCTCCGATAGCCCAATGCCCTAATCCGATGGATGTTATCGAAAATGCCGGGACTTTAGGGTTGGCCAGCATCATGGTATAGGTGGCATTGCCGACATAGTATCCGTCATTTACGTCGACGCGCCAGGTACCCAGAAGAATGACGGTTTGGGAAGGCAACTGCTTGATCTCTTCGATGATATTGTAAATATCGTTTTTTCGTCCGTCCAACGGGATGAAATCGATGCCGTCTATCTGGCTGATCTCTTTCTTGACCAATGCCTGCAGCGAGATACCTCCGTAGCTGTTGTCGGTAACCAGGGCTATATGTTTCGTACTTGGATATAACTTCCGGATCAGCTCTACATTTGCTTTAATATCATAATTATAGACAAATCCCGCCAGCTTCTGTTTTTTATTTTTGAAGTTTTCTATGTCTACGCTTTCCGGGTTCCATTCTGTTAAATCGACATCCTTATCAGGCAGCAATACGGCATTCCGGCTGACCATACCGCATAGTATCGGAATATCCTGGATAATACTGTCATTTTGTGAAAGATAAGAAGCCCATCCTTCCTGTCCGAGGATCATAATCAGTTTAGGCTTGCTTTCTCCCCGGTATTTATCCATCAGCTTTCTCATCCTTTCTTTCCACAGAGGTGCTTCGGGAAGGCTTTTACAGTTCATGTTTTCGATTACGACAGGTAGATTCCCTCCCAGCCGTTTATATTCTTCCATGAATTCGGAGATGTTTTGTGTTGTATTACGGGTGTCCGGATTATAGGAACTGATAATCAAAATGGGATTGTTTTCATCAGCATAGGCTTGGCATGTGAAGAGCAAGCTAATGACTAAGAAAAAGAATCGCCATGTATGCATTATGTAGAGATCCGATGATTTATTCATGAAATAAAGATTGTTCTAAAGCTCCTAAACTGTCCCTATAAGGGGCACGCTTGCAAAAATAGAAATTATTTGATATAACTTAGCATAAATCAGAACTTTTCTAAAGTTCGATCATAAGGCCGATACTGGGCAAAAGTGTCCCGGTACGGCGATCAACTGGTTTTAACTCATAACGTTGTTGTGCGCGAGGTGCATCCGGATTAAGTATTTTACCTGTTTTAATATATACATCCTGTTCTTTGTATTTGGAATTTAACACATTTTGCAAATCGATATAGGCTCCTATCATGAGCTTTTTCAGATAGAACGTTTTGTCGATGCGGAGATCCAGTTGGGTGAATGGTTTCAGGCGTTCGCTATTGAACCGGCTGTAGTCATAGTAGAGGCTGCCGCTGGCATCCCAGGCATCGACGAAACTGCTTTTCTCGACATCATAAGGTGTATAGGGGGCACCTCCCACGACTCGTAGTTTAGCTCCTATATCCCAATTTCCGGGTAAAGCGTAAGTTCCGCTGAACGTGAAAAGGTGGCGGTTGTCCCAGGCGGAGGGGATATACTTGCCGCTTTCGCGACCGTCCCTGAATTCACTCCGCACATAGGTGTAGGAAGCTATAAAAGTCAATCCTTTGTAATTGTACCAGCGTCCCATCAGTTCCAGTCCGTAAGCCCTTCCGGCCGCTGTGGAATTGACGGCTTCGTTACCCAGCACACCGTAATCGGTACCTTTTGACGCAAGCGGAATGCTGTCGGTCAGCGACATCGGGTAATGGTCGTATTTTTTATAAAATCCTTCCGCCGTAAATTTCAGATAGGAGGAAGGCCGGTATTCCAGTCCGATTCCGGCCTGGTCACTCCGGATGTAACTCAGGCGGTTGGTCCTGTTTACATAGTTGCCCTGGTTGTCCTTGAACCCGAGAACCGTGTAAGGGGGCAATTCGTAATATCTTCCTGCGTTTGCATTCAGATAAATATTTCCGAACAAGCGATAGGAGAGTGACAGGCGCGGGGAAAGCTGCTCCAGCAGGTTGTTCATTTCTGAAGAATAGTTGTTGGCATCTGTCCGTGCGCCTAAAGATGCTGTAAAACGTTCGTTGTCGCTTTCGTATATGGCTGTGACATAAAGCCCCCACTTCCAAAGCCCGAGATCTGTATGGTAGTTGATCTCCCGGGGGATTGTGGTGAATTGCTTCTGGAACGTATGGTTCGTATAGGTCGCATATTCGATATTGCCGCCAACATTCAGACGGATGAAGGGGAGGCGGAATATGTTTTCACTGCGCAGCTTGTTCTCAATCTCGTCCGAGCGGTAGTTGAGAGTCAGATTTTCATCTGAGCTTTCGTCATTATCTTTGTATTTGGTGTTCCGGTTGTTTAACTGGCTGCGGCTGACAATCAGCGAATAGATGTTTTTTCCGGAGTAATGCTTGTAGACGGCCCCTAACGTATATGTTTTCTGTTTGACAACCGGGAGGTAAGCCAGGATATATTGGTTTTTCTCGCTCATGTCTTCCATACCTGTGTTAAGCTTCATATTATCGATAGCCCCAAGGCCCAATAGCGTCAGTTCATTTTTTCGGTCGAACGTATGCTTCACCTTAAACTGTGCATCTGTAAAAGTCGGCAGGAAAGGCAGGCCGATCATGTCGAACAGGAATTGCAGGTAAGAGCGGCGGACAGATACCTGGTAGGTTGTTTTCTTCCCGATTGGTCCGTTGGTGGATAGTCCGACATCCGAGGCCCCGATAACTCCCCGCAGAGAGAACTTCTCTTTGTTCCCGTCCTGCAGCTTGAAGTCGAGCACGGAACTGAGCGCGTTTCCCCGGGCTGCAGGAAATGCAGCCGAATAGAAATTGACTTCGCGGATAAAATCCGGGTTGATGATTCCGACCGGTCCGCCGGAAGCTCCCTGTGTCGAGAAATGGTTTATATTCGGGATCTCGACTCCATCCAGAAAGAAACGGTTTTCCGACGGTCCGCCGCCCCTTACCATCAGGTCGTTACGGAATGCGGCAGTTGAAGCTACACCCGGAAAAGTCTGTACCACTCGTGATATATCCCGGTTTCCCCCTGCACTTTTCTCAATCTCTTTGAACCCGATGACGCGCAGCCCGAGCGGACTCTCTGCTGTTTTGCGGAAAGGGGAGGCTACGATGTTTACTTCCTGAAGGTTCTCGCTGGCCGTCTCGAGTTCGACCGGAAAGAATATATCTTTATTGGCAACACGGAATTCGGCCGTAACGGTCGGTTTATATCCGATATAAGACGCCTGGAGTCTGTAGCTTCCCGGAGCAACGCCTGTGATTTCGAAATTGCCGGTAGAATCGGTTGCCGTTCCCTGCACCGTATTCCAGATGATTACGGTGGCATAGGGGATTGGTTCGCCGCTTGTAGCCTCTTTAACAATACCTTTTATGGAATAACTCTTTTGAGCCTGTATAATCTGGATACAGGCCGAAAACAGTAGAATGGAAAAGAGTTTCAGATTCATAAGCTGTACTCCGTCTATGGAGATTGTAATTAATAGGCTGTAAAAGTAATCAATTCTATATTTTTATATCTTTGTCGATTCAAAATAATGATGAAATAGTAAAGAAATCAAATGAAACGGGAATTACAGCGGACGGCCGACGGCAGTCATACCTTATTTATTCCGGAAATGGACGAACATTATCATTCGGTAAACGGAGCGTTGCAAGAATCACGTCATGTGTTTATCGAAGCGGGATTGCATCGTCAGACCAAGAAAGATATCACCGTTTTTGAGGTTGGCTTCGGTACCGGCTTGAATGCTTTGCTTACCTTGCTGGATGCTGAAGAGAGCGACCGTGCAGTGAATTATTATTCTATCGAGCTGTATCCGCTCGAATCTGCGCTTGTCCAGGCTTTGAATTATGGGGGAATGGTCTGTCCGGAAAAGGAAAGCCTGTTCCGTGCATTGCATGCGGCGGCATGGAATGAAGCGGCTGCTATAACAGAACGTTTTACGTTGTATAAAATACAGGGTGACAGTAATACCTGTGATTTGCCGGACGGGATCGATCTTGTCTATTTTGATGCCTTCGCTCCGGACAAACAGCCCGAAATGTGGAATCAGGAAATATTCGACAGATTGTATGCGCATATGGCGGAGGGAGGTATTCTGACTACTTATTGCGCCAAGGGTGTCGTACGGCGTATGATGCAGAAAGCCGGATACTCTGTCGAAAGAATACCCGGCCCTCCCGGAAAACGCGAAATGCTTCGCGCTATGAAATTATAAAAGTGCGTCGATCTTGGAGACGAATGTAGGTTTGGGAGCAGCTCCGACCTGTTTGTCTACCATCTTACCGTCTTTGAAGAAAAGGACGGTCGGGATGTTGCGGATACCAAACTGTGCGACCACATCGTTGTTGTTGTCTACATCCATTTTGCCGATTGTCACACGGCCTTCATATTCGGTTGCCAACTCATCGATGATCGGAGCGACCATGCGGCAAGGGCCACACCATTCTGCCCAAAAGTCAAGGACCATAGGCTTACCAGAGTTTACCAACTCTTCAAAATTCGCATCTGTAACTTGTAGTGCCATAATAATTATATCTATTTAATTTGTTTCTGTTTAGAGTCGCCAAAAATACAAATTCTTTCTGCATCCGACAAATACTAACCATTAATTTTAAAGTCAATATTTTCATTTGTTTGCAGGAACTCGACCAGATTGTGTGTGACGTTGAGACGTATGTTCTGCGAGAAGAAATTCTGCGTGATGTTGTGCTCGCCGTCAACCACTTTAAAATATAACAGGCTCTGCCCCGGATTGTTCTTTATCAAAGTCGAAAGTTCGTTTACGGTCGGTTCGTCCAGGTCGTGGATCGGGACCGTGATGCTGATTTTTTCGATCAGACGGTCTTTTTCATCCTGCAACAATTGGATCGACCCGATCGACAGGCTGAGCCGGCCGGAATTGTAGCGGTCTTCCACGCGTGCTTTGATCAGCAGGTACATCCCCCGCTTCCCGAATTTGCTGTATTCGACATAATCTTTTCCGAACAGGGCTATCTCGCCGCTACCCGTAAAGTCTTCTATTTTGATGATGCCATACGGATTTCCTTTCTTTGTCATACCTTCCCGGAAGTCGGTCACGATACCGCCGAACAGCAGTTCCTTTCCGACCAGGTTTTCCTTATCGTTGATTTCCACCATGCCGGTGTTGCAGACATATGTTAATATAATACGGAACTCGTCCAACGGGTGGGCGGAAAGATAGATGCCGACCAACTCTTTCTCCTTGTTCAGGCGTTCCAGGTCGCTCCAGCGTTCACATTTCGGGATTTCCGGCTTGGCGATCTCTACCTGTACGTCTCCACCGAACAGCGAGTTGGTGGCTGTGCTCTTGTCCGTCTGATACTTATTACCGTAGCGTACGAGCGTCTCCAGAAATATTTCCCCTTTTCCGGTTTCGGCAAAGAACTGCTCGCGCTGGATGCCGAAATTGTCGAAAGCCCCGGCCAGAGCCAGCGATTCGATGTTCTTTTTATTGCAGGCAGTCAGACTGACACGTTCCACGAAATCGAAGATATTCTTGAACGGCCCGTCCTTCTTCCGTACATCGATAATGTTCTGGACAGCTGCTTCGCCGACACCTTTCACGGCTCCCAGACCGAAACGGATGTTCTTGTCCTTGTCTACACTGAACTTGAGGATCGATTCGTTCACATCCGGCCCGAGCACCTGGATACCCATCGCCTTACATTCGTCCATAAACTTCGTGATATCCACGATGTTGGACAAACTTCGGCTCAGGACGGCCGCCATATATTCGGACGGATAGTTGGCTTTCAGGTAAGCTGTCTGGTAAGCCACCCACGAATAGCAGGTCGCATGGCTCTTATTGAACGCGTAGGAAGCGAATTTTTCCCAGTCGGACCAGATCTTCTGCAAAGTGCTTTCCTCGTAACCGTTCGCCTTCCCGCCTGCCATAAATTTGGATTTCAGGTGGTTCATCTTCTCGATCAACTTCTTACCCATTGCCTTACGAAGGGCGTCGCTCTCGCCACGCGTGAAGTTAGCCAGCAGGCGGGACAGAAGCATGACCTGTTCCTGATAGACCGTAATGCCATAGGTGTCTTTCAGATAGCGCTCCATGACCGGAATGTCGTACTTGATCTCCTCTTTACCATGCTTACGGGCAATAAAAGAAGGTATATAGTCCATAGGCCCCGGACGGTAGAGGGCATTCATCGCGATCAGGTCTTCAAACTTGGACGGTTGCAGCTCCTTCAGGTATTTCTGCATGCCGGCGGATTCAAACTGGAAGGTACCGGTGGTCTTTCCGTCGCAATACAGTTTGTAGGTCGCCGGATCTTCCAGGCTGATATGGTCGATGTCCAGTTCATGCCCTGTCGTCAGGCGTATGTTTTCGATTGCTTCCTTGATGATAGACAATGTTTTCAGTCCCAGGAAGTCCATCTTGATCAATCCTGTCTCTTCGATCACGGAACCTTCATACTGGGTTACCAGCATTTCTTCGCCCGTATCTTTGTCTTTGGCCGTACTGACGGGTACGACGTCCGATATGTCATAACGCCCGATGATAACGCCACAGGCATGTACGCCGGTGTTGCGGACATTCCCTTCCAGCATTTGTGCGTATTTCAGCGTATCGCGTGCCAAAGGATCATTTCCTGTGGCCGCCTCTTTCAGTTCCGGCACATAGTTGATAGCGTCTCCCAACTTGAACTTTTTCATATCCGGAATCTTATCCGGTACAAGCTTGGCCAGGCGGTTCGATTCGGATAGCGGCAGCTTCTGCACACGCGCCACATCCTTGATGGCCGACTTGGTCGCCATCGTGCCGTAGGTAATGATATGCGCCACGCGCTCGGCGCCGTATTTTTCCGTTACCCACCGGAGCACCTCGCCGCGGCCGTCATCATCGAAGTCGGTATCGATATCGGGGAGGGAGATACGGTCCGGGTTCAGGAAACGTTCGAACAGCAGGTCGTATTTAATCGGGTCGATCTTTGTGATCCCTAAGCAGTAGGCTACGGCCGAACCGGCAGCCGATCCACGGCCGGGACCGACCGAGACGCCCAGTTCTTCGCGGGCGGCGCGGATAAAGTCCTGCACGATCAGGAAGTATCCCGGGAAACCCATCGTCTTCATGATATGCAATTCGAAGTTCAGACGTTCCTTCACTTCGTCGGTCAGATCGTCTCCGTAGCAGATCTTCGCCCCGTCGTAGGTAATCTTTTTCAGGTAGTCGGCTTCCAGCTTGATGCGGTACAGTTTTTCATATCCGCCCAACTTCTTTATCTTGTCGTGTGCCGCCTCTTCGCTCAGCACCACATTCCCGTTTTCGTCGCGCGTAAATTCCTCGAACAGGTCCTGTTCGCTGAACTTCTCGCGGTAGCTTTCTTCCGTCCCGAAATCTTCGGGGATGGCAAAGGTCGGCATGATAGGGCCGTGGTCGATGGAATAGAATTCGACCTTATCGGCTATTTCGAGCGTATTGCTCAGCGCTTCGGGAACATCCGAAAAGATCGCGTTCATCTCCGCCGTCGTTTTCATCCATTCCTGCTTGGTGTAGCGCATACGGTTCGGATCGTCCAGGTCTTTACCCGTACTAAGGCAGATCAGCCGGTCGTGCGCTTCGGCATCTTCGGCATTGACGAAATGGACGTCGTTGGTTGCGATTACCTTTATATTATGTTTGCGTGCCAGTTCGAGTATGACCTTGTTGACTTCCACCTGGTGGAGATAAGTGTCCTGGGCTGCCGACGGGTCGTGGGTTTCATGGCGCTGTATCTCCAGGTAATAATCCTCTCCGAAGAGGTTCTTGAACCAGAGAACCGATTCTTCCGCTTTGTCCATCCGTCCGTGCATGATGTGCTGCGGCACCTCTCCACCGATACAGGCGGAACAGACGATCAGGTCTTCGTGATATTTTTCCAGCAGTTCCTTGTCGATACGCGGCCGTCCGTAGAAACCTTCCGTCCAGGAGAGGGAAACCATCTTGATCAGGTTCTTGTACCCGTTCAGATTCTTGGCCAGGACAATCAGGTGCCAGCCGCTCCGGTCGTCTTGCGAAGCCAGTTTGCTGTGCCGCCCGTGCCGGGCACAGTAGCACTCGCAACCGAAGATCGGCTTGAATATCTTTTTCTTTTCTTCTTCTATTTTTGCCGGTATTTCTTCGAGACGGGTTTGTTCTTCTGCTGTAAGTTCCGTTTTGCCTTTCAGCTCCTTCAGCTCTTTCTCGTATCCTTTGATTGCATCTAAAGGTTTGCTGTTTTTCTTGGAAACCTTGTTGAAAAACTCTTTTATCCCGAACATCACCCCATGGTCGGTGACGGCGATCGACCGCATCCCGTCTTTCTGCGCTTTGTCAATCAATGCGTCAATAGAGGCTTGTCCGTCCAGAAGTGAATACTGGGTATGTACGTGGAGGTGTATAAATGGTTCCATATCTAATCTTGATCCTGTTTTATTTCGGCCTATAAAGATACGGCTTATTTTGTTATTTTCTCATATCGTCTGCTATAATCCGATTGAAAAACTCTATCTTTGCTCATAAGAATTAGAAGGTTTGCTATATGAGAAAAATTATATTTATTGTCTTTTTAAGTGTGTTGATGATTATGCCGACTGTGGCCCAGGTCGCTTTCGGTGTGCGTGCGGGTGGTGCTTACTCTTCTCTGGTGCAAAAAGTGGAAGGCACATATAAAGCTGGAGCCCGTTTTGGTTTTAGTGTGGCAGGGCTTGCCGACATACATCTATATAAGGGACTGTCTTTGCGGCCCGAACTGGCCTTTACCAACCAGGGCGGTTCTTTCATCTCCAACTTTCAGGTGGATGGTGCGAAAAACTCCCTCAATAAATGCAATTACTATTCCATACAGGTTCCGTTGAACCTGGCCTATACATTTAATATAAATGATGTGCAGTTAGGTGTCTATGCCGGTCCGGCCCTCGATTTCTCCCTGTTCGGCAAGATGAAAACCCAAAACCAGAATGTAGATATCCATTTCGGGCAGGACAAGGAAACGGATCTCAAAACGTTCGATTTGGGCGTGAATGTCGGCTTGCGTGTCGACTACAGCCGTTACTTCTTCTCCGTCAGTGCCCTTTGCGGTACATTGGATCGCCGGGCTGTCGAGCGCGAAGGCGAATCTTCCCTTTATCAGAACAACGTGACGTTGTCGCTGGGGTATATGTTCCGGAGCCGGTAACTTCACAAAGGCAGGAAAGAATTATGAATATCGGTCCGTTATTCCTATATTTGTAAGCACGATAAAAACAGTGATATATGGACCGGAAAAAGTTACCGATAGGCATCAGTGATTATAAGAAGCTGATAGACGAAGATTATTATTATGTGGATAAGACCGATTTTATCCGCCAGATCATAGAAGAAGGCAGTTTGATCACACTTCTTCCGCGTCCTCGTCGTTTTGGCAAGACGCTGAACCTTTCCACACTTCGCTATTTCTTCGAGAAGACGGAAGGTAACGTCTATCGTCCGCTGTTCGAGGGCAAAAGCATCGAACAATGGAAAGATTTCGACCGGTATCAAGGGAAATATCCGGTGATATTGGTTACGCTGAAGGACTGCAAGGGCGATACGTTTGAAGCGACCCTGTCTCAGATCAAAATACAGATGCAACAGGAATTTGCCCGTCACCGGTATTTGCTGGACGACGATCTGTCCGAGCTGGACCGACTGTGGTTCAATCAGATACTCATGCTACAGGCAGACGAGGTCATGATCCAAAACTCATTGCTTTTTTTATCCGGTCTGTTGGCGACTCATTGGGGCATGCCGCCCCTCGTGCTGCTCGATGAGTATGACACGCCGATCCATGTCGCTTTCGACAAAGGATATTATGACCGCATGATCGGCTTTATGCGCAACTTTATGAGTTTGGTGTTTAAGGACAATACGGATATTTTCCGCGGCGTTATTACGGGTATCCTGCGGGTCAGCAAAGAATCTATTTTCAGCGGATTGAATAACATAGATGTAGATACGATCCTGGAACTCCCGATGTGTACTTCTTTCGGTTTTACGCAGGAAGAAACGGACCGAATGCTAACCGACTATTCGTTCGGTGGTCAGAAAGACGAGGTGAAGAACTGGTACAACGGCTATCTGTTCGGAGATCAAACGGTCTATAATCCCTGGTCTGTGCTTTCTTTTGTAAATAAGGGCGGCGTCCTGGCTCCCTACTGGGTGAATACCGGTTCTGATGTCCTCTTGCGTCACCTGCTTGCCGACGGCCCGTCGCAGATACGTATGGGGGTGGAGTCGCTGATACAGGGCGAACCGATCCGCAGCGTGATAAACGACAAGTTAGCGTTTCCTGATTTGTTGGCAGAAACAACCAATATCTGGTCATTTATGCTTTTCAGCGGCTACCTGAAGGCCTCCGATCCGGTAAAGAACAACGACGACTTGATGGAATATACTTTGCAGGTTCCAAATCGCGAAGTAAGAACTGTTTTCTTCACCATAATCCGCAGCTGGATCAATAACGGTCCGGTGAAGAACGACCGCCTGGAGCTGATGTTGCAGGCATTACGTGCGGGTGACATCGAATATTTTGAAGAGTTGTTGAACGACTTTGTCGTCAATACCTTTTCCTATTATGACACCAACGGGCGTGAGCCGGAAAAGGTTTACCAGGCCTTCCTGTTAGGATTGCTGGCGGGCATGTCGGACTACGAGGTCAGCAGCAACCGCGAATCCGGTTTCGGTCGCTACGACATCCTCCTGCGTCCGAAAGGCGGTAAGGGGCAAGCTGTGATTATGGAACTGAAGCGCCTGCGCCCGACAGAGACGGTCGAGAAAGCGTTGAGTTCCGCTTTGCAGCAAATCGAAGACAAGCAGTATGATGCCATCCTGCGGCAAGACGGTTTCACCGATATCCTCAAAATGGCTATCACCTTCGACGGCAAACGCGTTTGGATAAAGAATCCTCCGGTTCCCGCTCGAATGTAGCCCGTCTCAGTTTCTTGTTGATGACTTCCGAAACACGTACGTGCATGCCTTTTACGGAAATCGATTCGGCACGTATTTCGTTTTTACGGTCCACACGGCGGTAGTTGGCCGAGACGCCGAACGTGCATAAATCGTCCAGGCAGACATCGTAGCCGTCCTGTAACTTTTCCGTTATATAGTCTTCTATCAGCATCCACGAGCGCGCCAGTTCCGCACGCAGGGAAGAAGATCCCCGCGAGATCTCTTCAAACATACGCTCTTTATGGATCGTATCCCGGCTTACTACTTTCGGATAAAAACCCGCTACCTTCTCATCTTCCTTATTCAGGTTATCATAAATGGGGACAAATTTGTATGGTATACTCATAACTATTTTGTTTTTATATAAAATTTTTCATTTTAACTAACACCTAACACCTTTTCTTATAACTTGTTTATTGTCATTGTATTAAAGGGTGGTAGGTGGGTGGTAGGTAGGTAGGTGGTAGTTCCGCGTTATCCATCACCTCTTTATCGGGATCAGGTGATAATATGTCCGGTCCTTCCTGAGCTTCCTCATTACATTGTATTTTGCCATTAGTTTTCCGAACTGTTCCAGCTTGGTTTCCGTAAGGTCCATCTTGCTCTGTTTGCTGATCGACATAAGGATGTCGGGAGCAGACAGAGGTTCACACGTTTCCCATTCTTCCGGGACACGGTAATAGTATAAGAACATCTCTTCCAGCAGCGGGCGCTTCTCGAATATCCGGTTATTCTTATTCAGGCGCGCCTCTTCTTCCGTCGTAAACCAATAGCGTTCACCTTCTTTCAAAGCGGTTACGGCCTGTGCATAGAGTTGTGGATAATCGACAGGCTCGATGCGGATCGTACCTTTTACCTCCACTCCGATAAAACGCCGGCTGCCGGACATATCGGTCAGCAAACCGAACGTATTGGAGGTTGCGATGAACGAAGCGAAACGCCGCATCTCTTCCATACTCTCGCCATAAGGCTTGCGGAGCGTCACCTTCGACTTCTGCAACAGATTCTTCAGGTAGGGCTGCCGGGAGGCGGGTATCGAATCGAACTCATCCAGGTTGACCAGCGCGAAACGGTTTAGCGCCAGTTCCGCATCCTTCCGGCTCCCCAGATCAATTCCGTCTATATAATACGGACGAAGTGCAGGCGGCAACAAGTTTTGGCAAAAAGTGCTCTTGCGGCAACCCTGCGGACCGACCAGCAAGGGCGACGTGCTGTTGGCATGCTCCTTGTCCATTTGCAACCAGTGCGCCACCATGCTGAGGAACCAGAGGTAAAAGAAATCCCTCCACTCCCCGTTGTCGCAAGGCACACAATCGGCCAGGGCACGGATACGGTCTGCGCCGTCCCACAGGGGCAGGTCGTAAAGAAACTCCTCGACCGGCCAATAATGCGGGATGCGGCGGGAGTCCACATACCGCTGCACGTCATATTCGATTGCCGATATACCCTCCAACTGAGCCTCGAAACAGATACTCTTAACCGTCTCGGCCGTCACCGGGCGATAGTCCGTAAACAGCGAATGCCGTTCGCGGTATTCCTTACATCCCTTCATCCTGTTGAATCGCAAATCGTAACGCCTCGTCATAAACTCTTCCATCTGCATCGCCACCAGCATCCGCCGGGGCATGCAGGGCTGTGTGTTTCTAAGCATCTCTTTCCGGTAGATATTACCGTAGGTAGCCCTTAACTCCATCTCTTGTTCCTTTCTGAAAGGATGCACCAGGGCAAAACGCACGGCATCTTCTTCTGGTATGGCGGACTGCCGGCATTTACGCGCCAGGTACACCATAAACTTTTTCCGTTCTTCATCCGTACCGTCTTCCGGACCAACCTGCCGGTATGTCTCGGCAAGACAGGTCTCATAGAGTAGCGAGATACGCTTATAACGTTCATATCCGGGCGCCATGCGTCGCAAAGGGTCTGCCTCAGCATCGTGTACTTCGCGCGTCGTCACCGGAGCCGGCATCTGCAAGGGCTGTTCGATCCGTATGGGCAAAGCGTCCGGATTATAATAGAGATCAGGGTCATACGACAGGCGGCAACCCTGTTCGGGAGCGGGCCACCCTTCTTCTTTCCACTCCAAGGGCAATTGTAGTTGTGCCTCAAAATAACGGCTGGCACGCTGGTAAGCATGCGCATGGAAAAGCTGCATCCGCTCCTCCGTCTCCGGCAGCGAACCGTTCGGCAAAGTAAAAGGAACCACCACCTTGACGCTCCGCCCGCTCGATCCTATAAAGCAAGTGAGCGTCTGCGGAAACCCCGCCACACGTTTCCGTATCCCGGCAGCCTCTGCCCGGTCGATCAGGTTGCCGATGCTAAGCAGTACCAGCCCGGTATAGGAAACGACGCCGATGCCTTCTCCTTCTCTCTTAAGCGTAACGCCAAACAGGACGACAGGTATCTTTTCCGCCGCCAGGCTTTTCGTGTGAGGTGTCAGATAAAGAATATTCTGTCGCAACATCGTCACCGGCTTCCGGCTGTTTTCTGTCTTCATCGCATTCAGGACGATACTTAGTTCAAGATTGCGAAAGGCCGCGAGATCACCGCGCAGTTGTGTTATTTTCATTCAAGTTTATCTTTAAAGTTAATGCCGCGCAAGGTAGGCTTTATAATCGGGATACACAATGTTTTGTAAGAAGTTTATTCCAACTAATTCAAAAGCTACAGGGAACTAATCCAAAGCATACTATAAACTAAATCAAACCATATTGGGAATTACAGATAGGTAGTACTACTAATTGGCAATATGTAGTACTACTTATTAATGATAGGTAGTTACTACATGTTATAAATAGGTGGTAAGCAGGTACAGATAGTTTCGTATAGGCCTTGATTTAGTTCACTGTATGCTTTGGATTAGTGGATAGGGTGTTTGGGGATAGTTTGTGGTGAGAAACAGAAAAACGGGGTGGTAGGAGGTGGTAGGTAAAAAAGAGGAACTAACACCTTATAACCGGGTAGGGGTCAATAGGTTAATCGGAAAGGTGTCAGGTGTTAGGTAGAGTGATGAATTTTACTATATGAATCTATAAAACAAATAAACATTTCAACAGACTCTAATCACAAGAACAAATATATCTGTAAAAAACGTACTCAAAAGAAATTAGAGAGGGGATGTCATTGTTCCCCTCTCTAAAAAATAGGTTCTATATCACTGCTCTTGGGCTGTTAATATGATTGATTTTGATGACTCTAAGTCTGACATAGATGCCTTAGTTTTATAAGTATACCCTTTTTTATAAGTTAAATCGACAGAAGTTACATTACTTGGTAACTTCAATTCACTTGTTGCCTTTCCTCCATCGACTGATAAATTTTGACTGCCTCCACTGTAAGAAACGATAATAGTTCCTGAAATATTACGACGTAATGATCCATACTTAAATGTTGCCTTCGGTTCAATTGTAACCGTAGTCTCACCTCCGCCGCTTCCAGATTCGGTTCGTATGCAGCGTACAAAACTGGCATGCCAATAACCATTTATACCATAAGAATCATCTGCAACATTAGAACTGTTTGCAACATCAACATGGGCAGGTTCTACAGATCTCAACAAGTCATATTCCAATGTTACACGCGAGAAACGGGCAGTTGCTTTTGATGGTTCTCTGTTGAACAAAGACGCTCCCCAATAATATGCACCATATTTATGATTGTTTCCTAAAAATTCAGAGAAGAATAAAGCTCCTCCATATCCTTTTGAATAGTTGAACCCCTTTGTACCTTGTACATTTGCCTGCTCACTTGTTAAACCTCGATGTCCCACACCTATTTCATCAACATAAACATCACCGTCATTCGGATGTTGTGTCATAATACCTTTTCCATACGTAAAAAAGATATTAGCTTTATCATCTCCTTTTGAAACAAACAAAGTCCCCTTTGCCGGATTACAGTGATTCCCTGATCCAGGGATGAGCCTTGCGTTTCCATCCGAATCATATTCCCAGCCTTTCACTGGATCATCATCATAAACGAACCCTGTGTACATCACAGTTGAATTATCTGCCAGTTTATCAAAATCGTTTCCAGATGCAAGCTTATAGCCTGTAGGACAAGGACCTTTAGACGGATTATTTCTATTTGGAATAGTAGCATGCGAAGGAATCCAAGTCTCGTAGTCAGAAGGTATTTTCAAAAAATATTCAGAACTTCCATTGGACAGTTGAATCTTCTCATTATTTCTCCCATAACCAGGATCATAAGGGCATAGACCATAATTGTAACCACCTTTAAACAGCCAACCTGTTTCAGTAGGATATTCGGTAATAACCGATTCATTATTACTATTCAAACCAATGCAATTAAACATAGACCAAACAGAACCGTTTATCGTTGTTGGCTGATAACCTTGGCGTAAAAATATTTCATGAGGACATCTTTCATTATGGTACTCAACAAGAATTACACCGTAACGCGCTTTATCATTCTCCTCACTTTCCAAAGTCGCACCACTCAACCGATCTAAAGCTGTATTCGGGGTAAGTGGCTTATATTTAAATTTCACAGGTCCTTCACCTGTTATATAATCACCAACCTTTAAGACGCGAGAGCTTCCGTCTTGTGTACTAATTTCAAACCAACACTCGGATGTCGACGATGAATGAATTGTCGCTTTCCAAGGACCAACTGATTGCAATACATCATATTTTGGATCAGCAGAATTTCCATTAAACGCTCTTACAGTAATATCCTCTTCTGTAATATTCTGAGCATTTTTATAAATAGCAATTGGATCAACTAAGCGAGGGACCTGAATAACCTTTGATTGTTTTGTTTTCCCTTCAATCGTATAGCTCAAATAATATGTACTATTACGATAATCATGCGTATTTGATTCTTTTGCCCTCAAGACAATTTCTCCTGTTTCAGCATTTCTACTCACAATTTCAATCTTATTTTCAAAACCAGAAGCCACAGATACATTTTCAATAGTACTTAAATCTCCTACAGCTTTAACAACAGTTTCAGAGCCAAGTCTATATCCAATATAAACATCCGGAACAGTCAAATCTTTCATCAAATCTGTTTCCACACGCCATGTCACCTCGTCTTTACCGCCATCTCCATTTAAAGTCAATGTTACTAAATAGTGCACATTACGCTCTACGTCAAAATTCTTCAAGGCGTCTTTTCCTAAAAAGAAACGATAGGTTATAGTCCCTGAACCCGCGATACCCGACTGACCATTTTTCAAATAATCTGCTGTTACTTCAATATAAGAGCATTTACGATCTGTTTTAATAGTTTCTATAATATCACCCGGCTTTAAACCCTCAGGTGTTTTCGTCGTCTGGTCGCCTCCATTACTACCAACAGGCTGTCTATTCTCAAACATATACAATGCAGGGGCCGTAGTATGTTCGCCAGTCAGGAAATCGGTAGCACCACTTGCACGTTCAATTATCTCACCGTCAATCTTACATTGATTATCATTCTCTATTTTATTATCCTTAAAAAGAAAACCTGTTGTCGGAACATGCTTCAACTGTACACTCTTAGGCTTAATCACTAAGCCATTGGATAAATTGCGAACAACCCTTACCGTTATCATGGAATAGATACGTTTGAGACTGGCTGAAACCTGCGCTCCTGTTTGAGCATCAAAGTCTTGATTCCCTTGTGCCGCCAACAACATCGCGGGCTTTGTTCCATTTAAACCTACGCTGTAAGCTTTCAGGTCATTTTCTGTTTCGACCTGTCCGCACAAAGTATTATATGCGCTCTCATTGCCAATATTTGCAATCAGATAGACTCTTTTCTGTCCCGAGGCAATCTGTGTCAAACCAATCTTTATGTATTTTCCATCAGTTGTCAATCCCTGTAATTGATCTTTTGAATAATAAAAATGTTCGGCTAATGAACTATCATCCACTTTATAAATCAAGATAGATAAATCGTTTATTCCTTCGGATTCCGATTGATCAGACTTGGTCATAGGTGCTATTTCTTCGTTATCAGGAATAGTTAGCTGCAATTGTAAACTGTTAGCGATACCGGTTCCTGCATTGTCTTTCTTCTCGATCTCATCCGTACAGGAAGAAAAAACTCCACCTACAAACGAGAACAAGCAAATGATTGCGAAAATATATTTTATTGTTTTCATACTATTGTCTCTTCAATTAAATATTTATACTATTTCCCATAAGAAACTTCGACCTCTTGTGGAACCCATTTTAAAGCGTTAACATTCAACTCTAAAATGGATTGTTTCAATGTACCTGTCACATCATAATAAACGCCGGATTCCAACGCTGTGGTTTTGTTTACCGGAATCTCATAGCTTACCGGATCAATGTATTCATTTAAAGGTGTGTTTCCTACAGAAACCCATTCACTCCAGTCTGATGGGAAATATTGCTGATCACCAGGAGCCTTGATCATTGAACCATTGCCCCAGCCTGAAGCTTCTGTTCCATTCTCATCACACCATTGACCATGAATAACGCCTCCGGCCTTTTTTGATTCGCTTACTTTGCTTATCTTTTGTAATTTTCCACCCAAACTTAAAGTCAAATCACTGTTTTGTCTCTTAGGATATGTATAGAAAGTCAATTCTATAATATTATCATTTATCACATCCTCTTTATTAGGGTATGTGATCTTGTCTGTTGTTTCTGATCCTGTTGCAGGACTGGAAATAAAAGAAGCTATAGCCACATTGTTCACTTGGAATGTTGAAGGAATCAATGTCCAAGTAGAAACAGTACGAGTCATTACAGAATCGCACAGAACGACTAACCATTTGCCACTGTGGTTAATATTCAATATTGATTTATCAAATCCTTCTGGAAATTGTAAATCACCACCATGAGCATTGCCTGAACAAATTCCGATTTTTCCTTCCAAAGATGAACCTTTAAAATCTTCGGCTTTAATAACTTGATGTCCCGAAGAGGTAGCGACCCTATTTATCACACCCACAACATCCTCGCCTGTCGATGTATGGATATCATATACAGGATCGGAAGAATCCGATTCACCCATTGTCAGTTTCACATGGACTTTGGCTGCTAATTGTTTTAAGTTTACTCTTGCAGTTGTATTACTTTCCGTAAACTTATGTCCTTCTAATTTTCCGACTTTTATTAATGTCTTAGGGGCAAAGGTTGTTGTAGCTAAAGTTGCATCTGTAGTTACAGATTTTTTTAAGTCGCTATATCCTTTTGACAAATCAATATCATCAGGATAATTAGCTATTACCAGAATATTCAAATCCTTATTTACCGGAGCAACCAAATTGGTTATCGTGTACAAATTCTTATTATTGTCTCTGTTTGTGACAGTCCAACCCGCACCACTATCTCCAGAAGCATCTTCACAACGGAACTCTTCGACTTTCGTATCCCCATCATATATTCCGACATAAAATCGTGAAACATACAATTCGTCTCTTGTAGCAAGCACGGTTTGTTGATCAGCCTTAGTCTCCCCCATCGACAAAGAGAAGGAGAGAGAAGCAGGACCCGTGGGGACAGAAATAGCCTCTTCATTGCTACAAGCCGTCAACATCATGAGTGCAACGGCAAATCCTGTTAATATCTTTTCTATCTTCATAATATATATTATTTTACCCTTTTACGAGTTATTTATTATTCAGTTTTATTTATTAGGATAAATATCTCCCGCATCTATACTTTTATAATCCCAATCCAGCACATGGCATTCGATAGCACAATCGATCTTGCCTGTATTCACTGTTACAGTTGCAGACAATTGATACCAGTAACCGGGTTCCACATAAGTATGTCCACTATTGTTTGTGAAATTATCGCTTGTCGGGCGATTAATGATATAAGAACGTTCAAACTCCGGGCTGTTTTTCCCATCAACCGTAAATTTAAGATTCAGAGTAACAGGTTTTGTCTTTGTTGTATTAGGATAAACATTCTTGCGGAAGTAACCAGCATTGTATTCTCTCGGATTGATAGGTAAATTTCCTGTAAAAGAAAATAATCCATTAGCAAAAGAAGTCCCTTCTGAATACAATCCGCCTTCCGACTTCAAGTTGGAAAGGCTCACTTCTGCCAATTGAACTGTTGGATTAACCCCTGCACCTTCATACTTCACTGCAAAACGAACCAATTCAACGATAGCTGTTCTTGATTTTACAGTTATATTCACTTTGGCTTCTTCCAAAGTTCCGGTAGTGGAAGCACTGCCTGTTATTCCGGCCCAACTAATAGTTCCTTCGCCAACTTTAATACGGTAGTCGGCATTATACTCTTTATAAGCCTGAATTTCTTGATAAGTGGAACAAGCCAACAAATTTTCGGGAGAATTATTCGGATTATAGTTTACTACGGCAACAACCTTTGTAGCTACATTAACTTTGGTCAAAAACTTAATTTCTTTTGATGTTGCAGTGCTTTCTGGGTTAGTTTCAGTATGAACCCCGACAACTTTATTATTTGCATCTAATAGGAATAAAGCACAAGATGTGATGGCATCTGCTCCATATTCTTCGGGAGCACTGCTATTACCGGTTGTTGCTTTCGTTTGAGTTCCGCCTAAATTGATTACAGCAGAAACATATGCTGAACCATCTTCAGGAACTAACTTGGAGGAGTTGTCATTTAAAATATCATCTTCCATTGAGCATGCAGTTGCTGCCAATAAGAAGCATAATACGGAGAGTATATTCTTCAATTTCATAACCCTAATATTTTTTCGTTTAACTTACACTGCAAAAGTAGGGCGAGTAAAATGAACGGATGATAAGCGAAACTTTCAATTTTTAGAGGCAAATATATCAATCTATTGATTGTTGAGAGGTACACCGATAAAGAGCTAAATATGCGAGAGCAATACCGCCCTTGATTTCTGGGAACAAAAAAATTGCCCTCAAATTCATCCTTGTTTTAATCGGTTTCGGGAAAACAGACCTTAGGATGCCTGCAATCGTAACTTTCTCTGGAATGAAATGTTTTTTTATAGTTGTTAACTGTTTCGATGCTTAATTTGCTGGATTATAGCAGAAAGAATATGTTTTTTTATTCTGGCTATGACTTTCATGCTGTCTTATCTTTGATCACTTACTGCTCTCCTTGTTTTGCTGCTTAACTGGCTGATTATCACTAAGCCTTGATTTTTGGAAGGACCTTTTTGAGTATAAATTTCTCCCAAACCTTGAAGTTTCTATCTTTTCGAGGGGTATCCCTCTCAATTTGACTGTTTGCCACATTTACCCCTTAAAGATGAAAGTTGTGCCTATTACCGCTAACAAATATCTACTTTATTTTTGCAACGTAAAGTTAATTACAGAAAGAGACAGAGTTCCGATAGGACTCTGTCTCTTTTTTATTCTACAAATGAGCACTTTAAGCAAACCAGAACTCTTTTTTGTTTCTTCTCTTATCCTATAAATGAACTCTTTTTGGTGCCCTATTAACAGAGTCCTATCGGGACTACGTCAAAAAACGAAAATAGGGAATATAAACAATAAAAAAAATGTAGGATATGAAACTGAGAAATATACTATCCGTTTTTTGCTTCTTAGCAGTGATGGCATCTTGTTCGATGGAAGACGATGTATTGAATGATGCAGGGAAAGAAATCCTAAACCAGCATTCTGATAGAGAAGCAGTATTAAACATTAACTTGTCATCTAACTCTCTTCTTACTAAAGCTACTGAAAAAGCCAGTGAAGATAAAGAAATAAAGTTAGAAAATTGTGTGCTGGCTTTGATGGAAGGAGATAATGTCCTTGCAATAAAAACATCCAGCAGCATAACAGATGGTAAAGTAAACGATGTAACATTCCTGACCAAAGTAAAAAGTGGTCTGAGCGTTATCGCAATCGTTAATATTGCTAATCCTAATGATTATTTGAATGCTACAACTCGCACCGCCTTAAATAAAGA